>Ga0213834_100065_pt1 | contig 144785 bp, 140 predicted proteins | sample SWPTP12_FD_160580 | JGI IMG/M metagenome (GOLD analysis project Ga0213834, IMG submission 160580) | Coastal seawater microbial communities from Marineland, Florida, United States - SWP TP1 #2 | ecosystem: Environmental > Aquatic > Marine > Coastal | place: USA: Florida | collected 2016-08-06 | reverse complement strand
TATGGATCCATAATGCCAGCACACCGGCAAACGGGCCCAAACCCACCGCCACGATAAACAGCATCGCGAAAACGATTTCGTTGATGGCACGGCACGCGTCCATCAAGCGGCGGGTGGGTACGTATACCCAGGCCGGCACGATGTTCGACGAACTCAACAGGCTCATCGGCACCGCCACGACCACCGCCAGGAACGTGCCCCATACCGCAATCTGAACCGTAATGAGCATTTCGCTCAAATACATGCGCCAGTCGCGGAAATTAGGCGGGAAAAAGTCCGCCGCGTACGTTGCCATGTTGCCCGCATCCCGCCATAAATCGAATGGCCGCATGTCTGCGCCGTTCCAGGATCCCAACAGGATGGCGAGCACAGTAGCCCAGGCGAGCATGGTCGCGAGCGACATGCGCGGCGGGCGCGTGTTCGGGGTGCCAGCAGCCACGGCAACATTCATAACGGTCACGCCTCTCAGTTGGTCTTCACAGGCTGCGCCAACGCGGCCAGCTTGTTGTCGATCTCGGCCATCTGCCTGGCACGATCTTCGGTACTCAGCGTGCCATCGGCCTCGATCTTGGCTTTCTCACGCGCCAGGTCGATCTGGCGAATCGGCACCAGTTGCGCGTTGTCCGACGCCCGGAAGCCGCGATAGGTCAGCGCTTTCAGATTGGCTTGCTCGGTGGCCGCATTCGGACCCTTGCCGTAGTTCAGGAAGAAGTCGCGAATCTTTGCCTGCAATGCGGGATCCAGATCCTTGCGCCACACCATCGGATCGGCCGGAATCAACGGCGACTTCCACAGCACCCGCACGTTATCGTTGGCATCCTTGCCGGTATTGATGCGATAACGCTCTAAGGCCTCGGTGTTATTCACAGCAACATCGACCTGCTTGTTGATGACCGACATCAGATTCGTTTCGTGATTGCTCGCGCGGTAGGTCTTGAACAGCAACTTCGGATCGACACGACGCTCGCCCCAGAGGTAATACCCCGGCACCGCCGTACCCGATGTGGAGTTGGGATCGCCGGCGCCGAAGTTAAGCGACTTGCCGCGGGCGATCACATCGTCCACCGACTTCAGATCGCTGTCTTTATTGACGATCAGCACCGACCAATAGCCCGGATTGCCGTCCTTATCGATCACGGACGCGAACACCTCGCCGCCCGCACGGTCCACGGCCTCGATGGCCGACTTGTTGCCGTACCAGGCCACCTGAACCTTGTTGAAGCGCATCCCTTCGATGATGCCGGCATAGTCCGATGCGAAGAAGGGTTTGACGGGCACACCGAGCACACGGCTCAGATCGTCGATCACCGGCTGCCAGCCGGTCTTCAGATTGGACGACGATTCGGTCGAAATGATGCCGAAGTTGAGCGTCTTGGCCTCCTGCGAATAGGCAGGGGCGGCGAAAGCCGTGGCAGCGATCAGGGCGCAAAAAGTTCTGCGAAGCATGACGAACTCCGTAAACGAGCAGTGAGGCGGAAGGAGGAAGTTGAAGTGGGTGCGATGATGAACGTCCATCGCGCCGTGTGGACTACGCCGTCTGCAGGGCAGGGCGGCGCAACGGGTTGTGACGCCGATCCGCCGTCGCGCTTGGTGGTAGCGGTGCGGCAGGCGTTTGCAAACCGGCGGGCAACAATTCGCTCAGTTCGGCGCCGTAGAGGTCCTGGAGCATCTCCGGGGTCAGTGCGGACGACGGGCCGTCGTATACGACCTGTCCGTGACGCAACGCCACCACGCGGGGGCAGTATTTGAGCGCCACGTCCACTTGATGCAGCGATACGACCACCGTCACCTCGCGGTTGCGCTGAATCTCGGCGAGCGTGTCCATCACGCGGCGCGACGATTCGGGATCCAGCGAAGCGATCGGTTCGTCGGCGAGGATGATGCGGGCGTTCTGTACCAGGGTGCGGGCGATCGCCGCGCGTTGCTGTTGTCCACCCGAAAGTGTCGACGCTCGCTGAAAGGCATAATCGTCTATACCAACTTGGGCGAGCGCAGCCATGCCCACATCGATTTCCCGCTGCAGGAAAAACTTGCTCAAGCTGCGCCACATCGGCACACGTGGCAGCATTCCGGTCAGCACGTTGGTCATCAACGACGATCGGCCAACAAGATTGAACTGCTGGAAGACGAAACCGATTTGCTGTCGCGCGAATCGCACCCGTCGCGACAGGCGGCCGTGACGTTGGATCTCGTCGCCATGTACGCGGATGGTGCCGGCACCGGCATCGCCCGCCACGAAACCCGCGATGTGGCGTAGCAAGGTCGATTTGCCCGAACCGGAAGCGCCGAGCAACGCCACCATTTCACCGGGCGCCACCTTGAACGTGACGTTGTCCAGTGCCTTGCGCGAGCCGCGGAAGGTTTTACTCAAGCCTCGAACTTCGATTGCGAGCGTCATCGGTCGCCGTCCTCAGTGTGTGCAGTTGACGCATTCTGGGCGGCGCATATGACAGCGAGATGGCTGGACACAACATATTCGCGTTGGAAAAACCCTTATATGGCAAGCACTTGAAACCTCCTCGTCATGGTTGTGACCGGCGCCCGGATTAGCTAAAGCACCTGAGATCGGTTACATTTCTAGGGTTTTCCACTATCTACATTGCCTATGACAGTCGCCCGCCATCCCACCGAACAACACGTTCTGACCCTCTCGATCTGGTGCACCGTAGCCCTTGCCATGCTGGGCATCATCTTCGGGCTGCTTTCGGGGTCACAGGCGATCATCTTCGATGGGGTGTTTGCGTCGATCGACGCGGGCATGTCGATTCTGGCGTTAATAGTGTCGAGGTTGCTGATGCGATCGGGCAGCAAGCGATTCCAGTATGGTTACTGGCATCTCGAGCCGCTGGTTGCGCTATTCAATGGCTCGGTCCTGCTGGCCATTTGCGTGTATGCCTTCATCAATGGATTGAAGGGCATGCTGTCGGGTGGCAACGTGGTCTCGTTCGATGGCGCCCTGATCTACGCGGTGATTACCTGTATCGGTTGCTTCGGGCTGTATTTCTACGAACACCGCGTCAACCGTGTGCTCGAATCCGAATTCATCACCATCGACATGAACAGTTTTCTCATGTCCGGATTCATCACGCTGGGTTTGTTCATCGGGTTCGGCGCGGCGCAGATCCTGGCACGCGCCGGCTACCCGCAGTGGGAACCGTATGCCGACTCGCTGATTTTGATGATCGTCGTGGCGGGACTCGCGCCGGTGCCGCTGCGCATTATCCGTCGGGCCTTGCGCGATGTCTTCCTGATCGCACCGCTGGACGCCACCGATCTGGTGAAACGGGTCATGACCGAGGCGAGCGCCCGTTATCGCTTCATCGACTACAACATGTACGTCGCCAAGCAGGGCCGGATGCACATGATCGATATCAACGTGCTGGTCCCGCCGGACTACGATGCCACGGTGGTGAATTTTGACGCCATTCGCGCGGATATCGCCTCCAAGCTCGGCGAGTTTGCGCACCTGGACGAGTGGCTGTCGATCAGCTTCACCAGCAATCGCCGCTGGACCTGACGCGCGTTGCGCCAGACGGCGTGGCGTCAGGTGGCCGGGCCTGAACCGGACCGGCTCATAGCGACTTGTCGGCCGCGCGCTGCCTGAAGACCACAATGCAGAGCAACACCGCACCGGCCAACGCCAACGTCGTGGTGCCGCGGCTCAATGCCAGACCGCCGGTCTGTGCGGACTGATCGAGCAAACCGCCCACCACGGCGCCGAGCGGGCGCGTGGCCACGAATGCCAGCCAGAACAGCAGCGTGCGCGATATCGAGGTACGGAAGTAGGCAAACCCCATTGCCGCCAGCAACGCGCCGAACATCAGCATGCTGGCATCACGGTTCAGGCCCGGCACCTCCGCCGTCCAGTCGCTCAGGGCCATGCCGAGTGTTTGCGCCAGCACGATGGCTGTCCAATAGAAGCGTTCCGACCGCACCGTATCGATGCGATAGATCGACAACGAGCCCAAGGCGCGCCGCCAGGCCCACAGCGATGCCAGGAACAGGCCGCCCAGAAGCAGCAGTCCGCCAGTAAAACCAATGCCCAGATTGCGGTCGACGACATCGGCCAACGTGGTGGCGACTGTGGTGGTGGCAGCCATGGCGAGCCAGTACCACACCGCCAAAAAGCGCTGCGCGCGCACCTGCGCGGTGACGGCCGCGGCGAATACGGCGCCAAGAATTAAGGTGGCAGGCAAGAAGCCGAAGTCCAGGGCGGCCGACACCGCGTCGCCCCACGTCTCGCCCAACGCAGTGGCGGCGATGTTTGTGAGCCAAAACCCCAACGTGACTTCCGGCACTTTGCTCGCCTTGAGCCTGGCGATCGTCACTCGCTCGTTCCTGAATGCATGTATTACTTCGCCCATCGCCTTTACCTCGCACGCGTTGCCGAATGGTAGGCAACACCCTGTCGAATTTGCGTGAAATGGCCGCCACTTGCCGCAACCGGCTACCGCGTCGCAACCTGCGACGCGCTACGACGACCCGCCGGAACCCGCCACGGCCGCCGATCGTGGCGCGCCGGCCGCAGGCATTCCGATGCGGCCGGTCGAACCCCAGCGCGGTTCGAGGTCATTGTGGCCGCTGCGTATTTATCGTTGATGACGGTGGATTAAATCGTTCTCGCGTGCGTCTATCTCTGAATGCGACTTTTCTTTTTGGGGTAGACGATGAACGACATGGGCCTGGGAATTCTGCTGGTGGCGCTCGCCACGGTGTATGCCGCGTTCGCCGCCTGGCGCCACGGCAATGACAAACGCGACGTGGTTGCCCTGGCCGTCTCGGCCGCCGCGATCGGCGCCACTTCGGGATTTGCCTTCGCCGGATAAGCAATGCGCCGAACCGGCGTCGCTGGGGCGATCTCGTTGGGGCCGGCATTGCTGGGGCCGGCATTGCTGGGGCCGGTATTGATGGGGCCGGTATTGCTGGGTGCGGTCAGCATTGGGCTGGCCTGGCCGGCACCGGCCCGAGCTGAACCGGTAATGAACGGACCGGCCCGAGTCGGGCCGATAACGCTCAGCCGTCCGCCCGCGACAATATCTTGCGCTCGAAAAAGAAGAACGGCCGCAGCTTGACGCCGAGCATATTGCCGGCGAAGGCTGCCACGAGCCACACCCATCCGTGCAGGCTGCCCGACGCAATCCCGGAAAAATACGCCCCGATATTGCAGCCGTAAGCCACACGGGCGCCATAGCCCAGGAGCAGCCCGCCTACGATCGCGGCCAGCACCGAACGCAGGGGAATATCCAGGCTGGGTGCAAACTTGCCGGCCAGTGCCGCCGCCAGCATCGCGCCGCCGATGATGCCGAAGTCCATCACCGAGGTCACATCGGCAAAAACGCTCTGCGCGAGCGCTGCAGCGTTGGCGGGCGTCTGCCAGTACGCCCACGCGGTGGGATCGATGCCCAGCAGTTGGGCGCCCTTGGCTCCCCAAAGCGCAAAGGCCGAGGTGATCCCCCAGGGGCGCCCGGCCAGGGCCAGGGTGGCAAAGTTCAAGACGGCGAGCGCGACGGCGCCAAGCACTAGGGGCCATGGCCCACGCATCAGGCGCGCGGCACCGTGCCGCGGGGCCGGTGCCGCAGTTTCGAGGCTGCCGTGGCGCCGTTTTTCGAACGCGATCGTAACGGCGGCGATCGCAGCGAACAACGCCAGCGAGATGACGATGCCCCACATCGGACCCACCGACGACACCAATGACAGCGGTGGCAATGACGGCAGTGCCACCCACCAATCGAAGTGCACGGTGGCGAGCACGGAACCGATCACGAAGAAGAGCAGGGTGACGAGCATGCGGGCATTGCCGCCGCCGGCGGTAAACAACGTGCCGGAGGCACAACCCCCACCCAGTTGCATCCCGATGCCGAACATGAAAGCGCCGACGATGACGCCCACGCCGGCTGGCGCCACCAGGCCGCGTACCTCCTGCCCCCACAGCACCCCGTTGGCCAGCGCCGGAAAAAACAGCACCACGGCGATCGCCAGCAGAATCATCTGCACGCGCAAGCCGCGGCCGCGGCGATCCATGATGAAGACCCGCCACGCCGAGGTAAAGCCGAACGCCGCGTGATAGAGGGACATCCCGAGGGCGCCGCCCACGAGAAACAGCGCCCCGTGGCGCACGCCATAAACCGTGCCGAGCCACAAGGTGCCGGCGACGAGAAGCGCGAGGGCACCGAAGCCGGGCAACCCGGGCGAAGGATTCGGCGGTGACGTGGAAGGGGGGGACGCGAGCGTGGTGCTGGCAGTATTCATGGCGGGGGCAGGCTAGGTGATCAGGCGTTGTAGAGAGGCGTCAGGGCTCGGGCTTCGAAGGTCAGGCTCCGAGATCGAATGTCTGGATCGCAGGATGATATTCCGCTCGGAAATCAGGCGTCGAGATCAGACCTTGCAGATCACGCGGTCGTTGTCACGCCTCATAAGGCGGGCGATTGGGGTCGCGCAGCGGATTCAAGAGCGGCTTCAACCCATTGTGATCGATCTCCCGCATCAACTCCAGTAGACGGCCGATCTCGCCCGGTGGGAAGCCCTCGCGGGCAAACCAATGCAGATAGTTGGCTGGCAGGTCCGCGATCAGGCGGCCTTGGTAACGCCCATAGGGCATTTCCATGGTGACGAGCTTCTGAAGATCTTCAGGGTTCATTGCGTGGACGTTGACGTGCAAACGCGGTATTTAAACAGGTATCGTTCGATCTTCGCCAGCAAGAGACCGCGATCCGCGGCGGGCCGGCAGGATTTCACCCACCGGCCGGCGCGATCCGTATCGCGGCGTCTGAGGAGACAGCACATTGACCGCATCCAAGCGATGGACCACCCGCCCCGAGGGCGCCAATTGGGGCGACTTCGGTCCTGACGACCAATTGGGCACGCTCAATTTTCTCCAGGCCGAACAACGCCTGCACGCCGCGAGCGAGATTCGGGTGGGGCTGTCGTTTTCGCTCAGCCTTCCGTTGAACGTGCCCCGTGCGCCGGTACTCAACCCCCGCCGCAAGGGCCCGGTCATCCGTGCCGCAGAGAAAAACGGCGTGCCGGTCTACCGGTATCCGCTGGCCAACGACGTTCCCGGCGCAACCGATGTGATCAGCGACGACAGCGTGACATTGTCACCGCAATACTCGACGCAATGGGACGCGTTGGGACACGTCGGCTCACTCTTCGATCCGCATGGCAACGGCCAGCCGGTTCCCACGGGCTACAACGGATTCGCGGTCAGCGAGCCGAACGCCAGTGATTTTCAGGGCACGGCGGCGTTGTCCATTGCGCCCATGGCCACGCACGGCATCCAGGGCCGTGGCGTGATGGTCGATCTGCGCGCCCATTTCGGCGATGCCTTTCGCCGTGTGTCATTGAAGGATCTGCAGGCCGTCATGGCAGCCGACCGGGTCGAGGTGCAACCCGGCGATGTGCTGTGCTTGCACACTGGCTTGGCAGACCTCGCCCTCACATTGGCGGAGGACGAACAGGATCTTTTACGCACCAGTTGCTGCGTGCTCGATGGCAGCGATGCCGCGCTGCTGGCGTGGATCAAGGATAGCCGCATCGCCGCCATCGCGGCCGACAATCACGCGGTCGAGCAACGCAATCACACCCTGGATCGCCCCAGCGGACCGCTGCTGCCCCTGCATGAGCAGTGCCTCTTCAAGCTTGGCCTGCCTTTGGGCGAACTCTGGTACCTGACGGCGCTGGCCGGGTGGTTGAAGGCCAATGGCCGGCATGCGTTTTTCCTGACTGCCGCACCGATGAACCTGCCAGGGTTGGTGGGTGCGCCTGTCAACCCCATTGCCACCGTCTAATCTTTCGGCATCGATCAACGACAACAATCCCCCAGGGATGTGGAGACAACACATGACACACCGCACGATACTGCTGGCGTGCGCCGGCGCGCTTGCCTTGATGGGCGCCACCGCACAGGCAAACGCCGCAAATTATCCGAGCCAACCCATCACCGTAGTGGTGCCTTACTCGGCCGGCGGCGGTGCCGACAATGCCGCGCGCATCATCGCGCAAGGCATGGGTGAAGCCTCGGGGCAGAGCGTGGTGATCGAAAACAAGGGTGGGGCCAGCGGCTCGATCGGCGCGGCGGCCGTGGCCCGCGCAACGCCCGATGGGTACACCGTGTTGTTCGACGCCTCCGCATTCGCCATCAATCCGGTGTTGCGCAAACTGCCGTATGACGCGAAGAAGGATTTCATCCCGGTGTCGCAAGCGGTGAGTGTGCCCAATATTCTCGTCGTTGCGCCCGGCTCGCCATTCACGTCTTTGCCCGACATGCTGAAGGCAGCCAAACAAAGCCCCGGCAAGTACACCTTCGCGTCGTACGGCCCAGGCAGCCTGGCCCAGATGGCGGCCGAGTTGCTCAAGAAAGACGCCGGTGTCGATCTGGTTCATATTCCCTACAAAGGTGGCGCGCCCGCCATCGTGGATGTGATGGGCGGGCAGGTCGATATGTATTTCGCCAATGCAGCGTCGAGCCTGAACTATGTGGCCGGCAACAAACTGCGTGCGCTGGCCGTGTCCTCGGCCAAACGCATGCCCGAGTTGCCCGACGTGCCCACAGTCACCGAAGCCGGCATCAAGAACTTCGACGTGGTCGAATGGAACGGCTTCTTCCTGCCGGCCGGCACCCCACCTGACGTGGTGGCCGGGCTGCAGGCACTGGTTCAGAAAGCGCTTGCGCGTCCCGATACGAAAGAAAAGCTCGCCAAGCTGGGGCTGACGGCGGTCGGCAGTTCGTCCACCGACTTCGCAGCCTTCGTTAACGCAGAGCAGTCGCGCTGGGCCGAGGTCGTGCGCGCCAACAATATCACCGCGAACTGATCTGGAGCGCATCCCATGAGCCGCACTGACGATTTCGAGCAAGGCCTCAACAACCGGCGCGCCGTGCTCGGCGACGCCTGGGTGGAGCGGTCGCTAGCGCGCGCCACCACGTTCACCGCCGAGTACCAGAACCTGATCACCCGCTACGCGTGGAACGACATCTGGTGCCGGCCCGGTCTGGCGCGCAAGACGCGCAGAATGATGGTGCTGAGCGTGACGCTCGCCATGGCGCGTTGGGAAGAGTTCGAGCTGCACGCCCGAGCAGGACTGCTTGCCCGCGATGACTCGCGCATCACGCCGGACGAGTTGAAGGAAGTGCTGCTGCAAAATGCCATCTACGCCGGCGTGCCGGCTGCCAACACTGCCTTCAACCTGGCGCAGAACATTCTGCGCGAAGTGGCCGACGAGATCGGCTACACCCTCGAGGCGGCAGCGGCCGCGGATGCCGATCCGCTGCGCTGAGCGTCAGCGTGCCGCTTCACGGCGCAGCAGTTCGCGTTTGCGCTCCACGCCCCAGCGATAGCCGGACAGGTCGCCGTCACGGCGCACCACTCGGTGGCAGGGAATCGCCACGGCCAACCGATTGGCCGCGCACGCCTGCGCGACCGCTCGCACAGCGGTGGGCTTGCCGATGCGCTGGGCGATTTCCGTATAGCTTGCCGTTTGCCCAGGCGGAATGTCACGCAGCGCCTGCCATACGCGCTCTTGAAACGCCGTGCCGCGCACATCCAGCGGAAGATTCAGTCCGATCGACGGCGCGTCGACAAATCCCACGACCTGCGCAATCAGCCGCTCGAAGGTATTGTCTGCGCCGATCAGGCGCGCCTTCGGAAACTGATCCTGCAGATTGCGCACCAATGCGTCGGGGTCCTGGCCCAGAAAGATGGCACAGATGCCGTGCTGGCTTTGCGCCACCAGGATCGCGCCCAGGCTGCATTCGCCTACGGCAAAACGGATGTCGGCGTTGCGTCCGCCGTTACGGTAATCGCGCGCAGGCATCCCGAGCAGCGCCTGGGAAGTGTCGTAAAAACGGCTGTTCGAATTGAAGCCCGCCTCGTAGATGGCGTCAGTGATCGTGCCGTGCGCCGCCGCCAGCTCGCCGCGCATCCGGCGCGCGCGGGCGGCGTTGGCGTAAGCCTTTGGCGTCACGCCGGTTTCGGCTTTGAACACCCGATGAAAGTGAAACGGGCTCATGCCGGCTTGCGCCGCCAGATCGTCCAGATTGGGCGGCGTTGGCTCGCCCTCGATGGCACGGCAGGCTTGTGCAACCAGTGCCGTGCGCCTAGCAGCCGAGGCGGTGCGATCGGCATCGGCCCGACGGCTGGCCCGAAAACCCGCAGCCTCGGCCGCAGCCGCCGAGTCGAAGAAGATCACATTCTCGCGTTTGGGCAGGCGCGCCGATGTACTGGGGCGGCAATATATCCCCGTTGTCTTGACGGCGTAAACGAATGCCTCATCGGCCGCGGCGTCGCGCGCCTGCACGGCGTGCCAGCGGGCGTCGTCGTCAGCGAACAGGTCTTGTGCGGCGAGAGCGTGCGAGATCGTCGACATGATGGTCTTGAATGAAAAGCTCCGATACACGCACTCTAAAGCGTGGCGAGGTCGAGAAAAATTCGTTTCTTGCGATCGAACTATGCCATTTCAACACCGCAAATTCTTCTACTATCGTGCTCATCAAGCATGCGATGAGGAAGTACCGTGAATTTCGTGTTTCGGGGTGATGAACTGCTGGTCGACGAATCGTCCAGTACCTTGCCGGATGACGGCATCTTCCACACTGCGGACCTGGCTGCCGACCAGGCGCAGGCGCTCTGGCTGAAGCCTGGCAAACCGGGCAGGACGGCGTTTGTTGACCGCTCGCTCGAGGCACCGGTCGGGTATGCCTTCAAGAAACTGCGTTCGCTCTTCGGGGTGCTCAACGACGCCGACATGGCGCTTGCCGGGCGGGCCTTTCAGATCGCTGAATGGTCACGCACCCATCGGTATTGCGGTGCCTGCGCCTCGGCGACAGAGCGATCCAGCACAGAATTTTGCATGCGTTGTCCGCAGTGTGGATTATCCGCCTATCCGCGCATCTCACCCGCGATGATGGTGCTGATCAAGAAGGGTGACCAGATTCTGCTTGCCAAACACACCGGTTCGCCCACCGCCCGCCACACCGCGCTTGCCGGATTTGTCGAAGTGGGGGAGAGCATCGAGCAGACCGTACATCGCGAGGTATTCGAGGAAGTGGGCCTGCGGGTGCACGATCTGCAATATTTCGGCAGCCAGCCGTGGCCATTTCCGCATTCGCTGATGGTGGCCTATACCGCTGAGTACCTCAGTGGCGAGATCACCGTGCAGGAAGATGAGATTGCCGAAGCGCGGTGGTACGGACCTCAGGACGCACTGCCCGAGATCGCCGGCCGCATGTCGATTGCCGGCTTGCTGATTCGGGCGAATTTGCCGGGCGGCGCCTCCGAGCGCTAGCCGCGCCGGCGAATCGGGACGCGCTGAACGGCCGCGGCGTCCATCTCGATCGCCTTTTCCACCACTTCACGGGCATGCCGCAGTTCGTAGGCGGCTTGGGCGTAGGCGGCATAATCTCGCGAGGCAAGCGGCTTTTTTGCATCCGCGGCGACTGCTTCATAACGTTCACTGGCATCCTGAAGGTTCGAGAGCGCATTCTCCAACTTCATCGTTGCTCCTAAGTGCGTGCAGGCGCAAATGCGCCGGCTCCAGAGGACATACGCGTGACGCAGGTTTTTGGATGCCTGAAAAAGGTAACGGGATGCGCCCAAATTTGCGAATATCTTAAAAGAACGCAGGCGTTGTCAGCGTCTTTGAAGATGATGGGCGCCGTAGGCGGCAACGTCGCTGACCAGGGGCGGGAGCGACAGGGCAAGCAGGATCGCCGCCAGGGGCACCACGCAGACAAATCCCAGATATTGAAAGCCGATGGCGCCCGCGATGCCGCCAACCACGAACATCACGATCAATCCGCCACTCGTGCGCAGGCGCTCCGCATCGTGCCGGACCGCTCGGCGTGCACCCGATCTGGCGCTTCGATTCCAGTACAGCATTTTCCCCAGCTCCATACCCAGATCGGTGATGTTGCCCGTCATATGCGTCGTCCGAATGCCCCCCTTGGAGGTCTTGGATCCCACCGCGTTTTGCAGCCCCATGATGAACGCCAACAACAGCACCGTTGTGGGCACGGCGAATGGCGTGTTCCACGCCAGGGTCATGGCGCCCGCGATCGCAAAGGGAAACAGGAGTGCCGCTTCGAGCAGAAGCGGCAGTGCATACACGCTCTGCAGCCGATGCTGCCGGCCCCAATGCACCAGCATTGCGCACACCGAAGCGCCGGCAATAAACGACAGGATCGCGCCCAGCGCGCCGAGCAGGAGGGGCAGATTGCCCATCACCAGTCCATCGGCGAACTGCGACGTGAATCCGGTCATGTGCGAGGTATACACATGCAGCACCAGAAACCCGCCTGCGTTGATCGCCCCGGCATTGAAGGCAAGCAAGCGGCCGAACAGGCGATTGGTCGATGGGGCGCGGTGGCGGTGGGTGAGAAAGCGAAGACGGCGCATGGCACAAACCTCTCGACCAATGATGAATAGATTGCTTGGAGAACTTTACATCCGGAATTGTGTCTGTGCGGGATGGACGGCTTGTCTATGGTGCTCGAGCGGGATCTGCCGCCTTTGTGACAGCGTCAGGCCAGCCGTTGCGACCGGGCGGGGTACGCGCGCTTGTGAACTTGAATTCGCAGGTCTAGGATGAAACGCGAATCGAAAAGGACACACCATGCGCAAATCGTTGAGTGCCATAGCCCTTGCCGCCGCCGCCGCAAGCTTTTTCCCGCTGAGTGCCGCTCATGCCCAATTGATGGACGCGGTCAAAGGTCAACTCGGCGGTCTGGGGCAGGGCGGTGCGGCGGGCAGCACCACCAACGCGTCAGGATTGGGGGGCATGTCGTTGTCGTCAATGACTTCCGGCAGCATGGGCAATGTCGCTGGCGTGCTGGAGTTCTGCATGAAGAACAATTACCTCAATGCCAACGCGGCCACCGGCGTCAAAGATAAATTGCTGGGCAAGTTATCGGGTGCCACGCCCGAGGCCAAGAAAACCGACACCGGTTATATGGCGGGATTGGGTGGCCTGCTGACCGGCAAGGACGGCCAGAATGTGGACCTCAAGGGCGGCGGATTGAAAGAGGAGTTGACCAGGAAAGCTTGCGATCAGGTGCTCAAGCAAGGCAAATCGTTAATGTAATTTCCATCGACAGGAGCAGGTCATGCCATCTCGTTTTCTTGCGCGGTCCTTCGTCGCACTGTTCGCGGTCGGTTCGCTCGCTTCCGGTGCGTGGGCGCACCACGGCTGGTCCTGGGCGGACGCCGAACAGATCCAGTTATCCGGTACGGTGAAAGCGGTACAGATTGCGCCGCCCCATCCCACGATGGATATCGAGACCGCGAACGACGGCGTGTGGCGCGTCGAACTCGGCAATCCTTCACAAACCCAGCGATCGGGTTTCGTGGAAGGCTCGGCCAACGTGGGCGACAAGATCACCGCCACGGGCAACCGGGCCGAAGACCACACTGAGAAGCGGATGAAGGCGGTGCAGGTAACCGTCGGCGGCAAAACCTACGACATCTACCCTGAGCGCATCCAGGCAAAGCGCTGAGCGCCGACCCGAAGCCGGCCATGCTCGACTGGATCGCCAGCCTGCCGCCTGCCTTGTATCTGCAGCGCTCGCCCAATGCCTATGTGCTGGTGAATGCCGCACACATCGCCGCGCTGGGTGTGTTGATCGGCACGATCTTCGCCCTGGATGTCAGGCTGCTGGGTGCCTCGCGAACCCTGCCCGTTGCGGCGATTGCGCCTTACCTTTCCCGCATTGCGCGCTATGGGCTGCTTGGCGCAATGGCAACCGGCCTCTGGTTATTTTCCGTGCGCCCGCACGAGTACGCGGGCAACGTGGCCTTTCTGATCAAGGTCGGGCTGGTGGCGCTCGGCCTTTTGAATGCGGTGTGGTTGCATCGGCGCGCCGCCTGGCACCTCGCCATGGAGGCCGGCATCATCTCGACCGCCACGCGGGTGCACGCCGCAGCCTCGCTCATCATGTGGTTCGGTGCCGTATTGGCCGGCCGCTGGATCGGTTTTCTGTAGTGATCCACCGGGTCTCGTGCAAGACCGTCCATGCACCGGGGCCCGCGCAAGGCAGTCGCGATCTGGACCCAGGTGGTACAGATCCGGACTGCAGGCTTTCGTCGGCTGCGTTACGCTTGACGACAGTCCTCACAACTTCCGTTTTTATCCCCAATGACCAGCACCAGCGCTCCCGTTCTGACCACGATCGACGATCTGCAATATATCCAGGGTGAGCTTGAAACCATCCGCCAGGGCTTTCATCAACGCCCCGAACTTGCCTACAAGGAAAACGCCACCTCGAGCTTCATTATCGACAAGCTCAAGGCTTGGGGCTACACGGTCACCACCGGCATTGCCGGCACGGGTCTGGTGGCCACAATGAAAGTGGGCACCGGCACCAAACGCCTCGGCCTGCGTGCCGACATGGATGCGTTGCCGATCGCCGAACAAACGGGGTTGCCTTACGCCAGCGAGCACGCAGGCTTGATGCACGCCTGTGGTCACGACGGCCATATGACGATGCTGCTGGGCGCCGCCAAGCACCTGGCGTTGACCAGGAACTTTTCCGGCACGCTCAACCTTATCTTCCAGCCGGCTGAGGAAGCGGGCTTCAACAGCGGCGGCAAGACGATGGTCGAAGAAGGTCTCTTCGACCGCTTTCCATGCGACGTGATCTACGCCATCCACAATCATCCCGGTGCACCTCAGGGGCAGTTTCTGTTTCGTGAAGGGACGTTCCTCGCTGCAGGCGATCGCGTGTTCATCAAGGTATACGGCCATGGCGGTCATGCCGCTCGCCCGCATCATTCGGTCGACACCGTGGTGGTATGTGCCGCGATCGTGATGGCCTTGCAGACGATCGTATCGCGCAATGTCGATCCCAATGAATCCGCCGTGGTGACCGTGGGTCGCATGCGCTGCGGCGACGCGCTGAATGTGATCCCGGCCGAAGGCGAGATCGGCATCTCGGTGCGCTCATTCGACCCCGAAGTGCGCAAGAAGCTGAAGCAACGCATCGAACGCATCTGCCACTCGACGGCCGAGGCCTATGACGCGCGCGTCGACATCGATTACATCGCCGGGTATCCGGTGGTCGACAACGATGTCGCTGCAACCGCGTTGGCCCTTTCCGTCGCCCGTGAACTGGTCGGAGAAGACGACATCGTCGAGAACACGCCGCGCCGCATGGGCAGCGAAGACTTCGCCTACATGCAGCAGGTGGTACCGGGCGCGCTGGTCCGTTTAGGCAATGGCCCGTCCGATGGGGGACGCGATCTTCACAACCCGAAATTCGATTTCAACGACGCCAATCTGAGCGTGGGCGCGGCTTTCTGGTGCAGGCTCACCGAGCGCTTCCTGAGCGTGTGAGCATTCGAGCGTCTGAGCATTCGGTGTTCGAGCGTTTCAGCGTCTGAGCGTTGCCGCCTCCGAGCGGGGGGCACCGTCACCGCGTCCGCACATCGCTGATCAGCGCTTCGAACAATCGCGCATAGGGCGATTCGCGTGGATAAAGCAGGCCGAGCTTGCGCGTGAGCCCGTTGGCCGGCAGGGCGAGCACGCGCACGCTTGCCGGCACGCTCTCGGGCCGATAGCAATTGGGCACCAGAGATACGCCCAGTCCCATCCCGACGAGCATCAAAATGCCATCGGGGGAATCCATCTCGAAGCGCTCGTGTGGCTGGATACCTTGCTCCTGCAGGTATTGTTCGGCCAGCGCGCCGCCCCAGGTTCGCCGGTCGTAGCGCATGAACGGCTGCTCGGCAAGCAAGGTCTTAAGCGGAAGATGTGCGAGACTCAACGGTGACAGCACCACCAGCGGCTCCACCCGCACGGTTTCCCACACATACGGTTTGGGCAGTTTGAAGGGTGGGGCGACCAGCAGCGCGGCGTCCACCTTGCCCACGAGCACCTGATGATAAAGATCGTGCGAGGCGCCAATCTCAAGCGTGGCGTCCAGCAGCGGATAGCGATCGGCAACCTGCCTGAGCAACTCCGGCATCACATTGGTCAATGCGGTCCGGATCGTGCCGATGCGCAGCCCGCCAGGAAAACCGTCACTGGCCACTGCAGATTTCAGGCTGCGCATATCGCGCTGAAACCGGCGCGCGTGAGACAGCAGCCTCGCGCCGCCCTCGGTAATGCGCACGAATCTGCCCGATCGGATGACGAGCGGCACGCCGAATTCCCGTTCGAGCGACCGCAAACGTTGGGCGAGTGCTGTGGGCGTGATGCTCATGCGGCGTGCGGCTTCGGCCATGGAGCCGCATTCGGCCACCATCACGAAGGTATCGATATAGCGCGTATCCACCGTCCAGTCCTTGCGAAGAACGAATAAAAACTACGTTTTGAACGCCTAAAAAAGAGATTGTGCTTCGGTTACCGTCACCCGACAATGGGGCGAATCGATATCGTCAGCGTGAATCGCCGGGCCTGCCCCACCTTTCACGCACATGCCGGATCGCAACGCGACATCTCAGAGGAGACCCCACCCAATGTCCGTGGAATCATTGCCGCTCGACCAGAAAACGATTGATGTCCTATCGGGCGTGACGACCGCGACGCTCACGACCGTGCTGCTCAAGAAAGGACTGCGCAATGTGTGGCTGCGCGGTGCGATGCCGCTTGCCGCAGGTCGAACACGCATTGTGGGCCGCGCGTTCACGCTGCGGTTTGTGCCGGCACGCGAAGACTTGGCCACACCGGCATCGTGGGGTTCACCGATTTCCACGCGCGCCGCGATCGAGGCCATGCCCTCAGGCGCCATTGCAGTCGTCGACGCCATGGGCGTGAAGGATGCCGGGATCTTCGGCGACATTCTGTGTGCGCGGATGCAGAAGCGCGGCGTGGCGGCGTTGGTGACCGACGGCGTCGTGCGCGACGCGGAAGGCGTGCTGGCCAGCAACCTGCCGGTGTGGTGCAGCGGCGCCGCGGCGCCGCCCTCCGTAGCCGGGCTCACCTTCGTGGGCTGGCAGGAGCCCATCGGCTGCGGCGGCGTGGCCGTCATGCCCAATGACGTTCTCGTGCTGGATGGGGATGGCGCTGTCCTGATCCCGGCCGAATTGCTCGATGCCGTGGTAGACGCCGCCGCAGAGCAGGAGCGGCTCGAGGGGTGGATCATGCAGCAAGTCGAAGCCGGGGAGCCATTGCCCGGTCTGTACCCGCCCAACAAGGAAAACCAGGCGCGCTACGACGCGTGGCGGGCCACGCAAAAAACCTGACATTCAGGCCTGCGCAAGCCGTTCCGGCCGGGACGGTCACGCGCAGGCCCTGCACCGGCGGGAAGACACCAAGCGTCGAACGAACGCAGTCTTCTCACGCCTGTTACCCATACAAGGAGCGAGACAATGCAAAAACGAATGAGGGTTCGGCGGCACCTGCTTGGCGCGGCCATGGCCATTGGCATCCTGGCGGCAGGGTCCAGCGCGCATGCGCAGGGGGCCTATCCCGACAAGCCCACGACCTTGCTGGTGGGTTTCTCCGCTGGCGGCGCAGTCGATAACGTCGCCCGCCTGCTTGGGCAAGGCCTGGGGCAAACGTTGGGGCAACCTTATGTGATCGAAAACCGCGCAGGCGCCACGGGTACGATCGCCGCGGAAGCGGCCGCCCGCGCACAGCCCGATGGCTACACCTTGCTGCTCGGCACCCAGTCCACAATGGTCGTCGCGCCCGGCATGTACCCCAATCTGCGCTTCGATCCAATCAAGAGTTTTGTGCCGGTGTCGCTGATTTCCTCCGTGCCGCTCGTGCTGGTGGTGAATCCGGCATTGCCGTTGCACAACGTGCAGGACGTCATCAAATACCTGAAGGACAACAAGGGTCAGGTGACCTACGCCTCATCGGGACTGGGCGGCCCGCAGCATGTATCGGCCGAACTCTTTGCCGCAATGGCAGGGGTGCAGATGGTGCATGTGCCATATAAAGGCGAGTCGCAGGCGATCACCGATGTACTCGGCAATCAGATTCCATTGATGTTCAGCAATCTGCCCACGCTATTGCCGCATATTCGCAGCGGCAAGCTGCGCGCCATCGCGGTGAGCAGCCTGCAGCGGTCGCCTACCGCACCCGAGATCCCCACGGTGGCCGAGTCCGGCTTGCCGGGATTTGAAGCGCTGACGTGGTTCGGGCTCTACGCCCCCGCAGGCACATCGCCCGCGGTCGTTCAGAAACTCGAACAGGGTGTGAAAACCACGCTCGCCGATCCCGCCATGCGCGAAAAAATGGAATTGCAGGGCATGAAAATCGAAGGCCGCGATAGCGCCGCATTCAAGACCTATATGCAGGCTGAGAGCGTGAAGTGGGGCGATCTGATCAGGAAGTCCGGCATCAAGCCGGAGTAAGCCGCGCGATGCAGGACCGATACTTGCCGCATCGGCCCGTATCGGTGCGGATTCGCGTCTACCGTCCACGCACCCGATGTGATCCCTATGACAAGGAGTGCGCTGATGAAGCGTCTGACCCGCTCGCTGTTGCTGTCGGCCTGTACCGTATCCGGTCTGGCTGTTTTGACGATGCTGGCCGCCGCGCCGGCGCGTGCCGCCGGCAATCCGCTCGAGGCTGAGCGCTGGCAATCGCGCCCGCTGGTATTGATTGCACCGTCGGCAGATGACCCTCTGGTGCGCAGCATCGAGGGCGCGTTAAGCCAGACCAGCGTACGCCGCGACTTCGATGAACGCGAAATGGTGCTCTTTACGGTTCTGGCCGGTAAAGGCGCGCGCAACGACATGGCATTGAGTGCCCAGCAAACGCAGGCATTGCTGCGCGCACTGGGGCTGAAGGCCGATGGCCCGGCTACCCTGGTGCTGGTGGGCAAAGACGGCGGTGAGAAAATGACCGAGGTGGGTCACGCCAATCTGCAGGACATCTTTCCGGTGATCGATGCCATGCCCATGCGCCGCGCGCGTTAGGACGACGTCCTCGCAGGCGGCGTTTCCGGCAGAAACCAGTTCAGGGTCAGGGCGCACAAGCCGCCCGTGGCCACACCGGATTCGAGCACATGACGCAATGTGGTGGGCAGATGGGCCAGAAACTCGGGCACCTGGGTGACGCCCAGCCCGAGCGCCAGCGACACCGCAATCACCAGCAGGGCCCGGCGATCGAGCCGGATGCTCGCCAGAATATTGATCCCGGAAGCCGCCACGGCGCCAAACATCACCATGGCCGCGCCCCCCAGCACCGGCTCCGGGACGGCCTGCAGCACACCGGCGATCGGGGGGAACAAACCCAGCAGCACCAGCATGCCGGCGATCCACACACCTACGTGGCGGCTGGCGATCCCTGTCAGCTGTATTACCCCATTGTTTTGTGCGAAGATCGAACTGGGGAAGGTGTTGAGCACGCCCGCCAATAATGAATTGACACCGTTGACGAGCACACCGCCCTTGATACGCTGCATCCACAACGGCCCATCCACGGGCTGACGCGATACCTTGCTGGTGGCGGTGATATCGCCGATGGCTTCGAGCGACGTCACCAGGTAGATGATCAGCATCGGCACGAACAGCGACCAGGAAAACCCGATGCCGAAATGCAAGGGCGTGGGAACGTGGAACAGGGCGGCTTCACGCATGCCGGTAAAGTCGAGGCGGCCCATCATCCCCGCCACCGCATAACCGGTGGTCAGCGCAATGACGAGCGCGGCACTGCGCACCCACACCACATGCACACGATTGAGCACTACGATGATGGCGAGCACCAGGCCCGACAACGTGAGATTCTCGGCGTTGGCGAACGTGCCGTTGCCCATGGCGGCAAACCCGCCGCCCATGCTGATCAACCCCACCTTGATCAATGTCAGCCCGATCAGCAACACCACGATGCCGGTCACAAGCGGGGTGATCAGACGTTTGACGAACGGCAAGATACGCGAAATGCCGATTTCAACGAATGACCCGGCGATCACCACCCCGAAGATCGCTGCCATCACCCCTTCGACCGGGGTGCCGTCCTTCACCAGCAGTGCGCCACCCGCGATGAGCGGACCCACAAAGTTGAAGCTCGTGCCTTGCACGATGAGCAGGCCTGCGCCCAAGGGCCCGAAACGCTTGCATTGAACGTAGGTCGCGATGCCCGATACCACAAGCGACATCGATACGATGAGGTTGGTATCGCGGGATGACACGCCCAGCGCCTGGCAAATCAACAGACCTGGCGTGACGATCGGAACGATGATGGCCAGCAGATGCTGAAACGCCGCCAGCAGGGAGATCCAGCCGCGAGGCCGATCCTCAAGGGCATAGATCAGGTCGGCGCGATGATCGTCGGCGGCGATTGGAGAGGTTGGGGCGGTCACGTTCGGATCCGGCAAAAGGCGGGATTCTACCGTTGTTGTGCCGCAAGCTTTAAAGAAAAAATACTCATATTCAGCTTTTAGTAAGGAACTGTCCTTGACACTAGCCGACGTGAGATCGAGCCAGACGCCAAGCCGCTTTAGTTATCGATCCTTAAATAAAAAAAAACGTTGGAGACAAAATGAGCACGATTGAAAAGACCACGATGTCAAAGCTCAGCTGGCGGCTCTTGCCGCTGCTGATGATCTGCTACTTCATCGCGTATCTCGACCGGGTCAACCTGGGTTTTGCCGGTGCGGCAATGTCCAAGGATCTGGGATTTACCAGCGCAGTATTTGGCGCGGCCGCAGGTATCTTTTTCATCGGATATTTCATCTTCGAAGTGCCCAGTAACCTGGCGCTCGAAAAATTCGGTGCACGCAAATGGATTGCCCGCATTATGTTCACGTGGGCCATTCTTTCCGCCGCGCAAGCCTGGGTGACCGGGCCGACGAGCCTGAATGTCGTGCGATTTTTGTTGGGTGCGGCCGAAGCCGGCTTTTTCCCCGGCGTGATTTACTACATCACGATCTGGTTTCCCACCGCATATCGTGCACGGATCGTGGGATGGTTCATGTTCGCCATTCCGATTTCCACCGTGATTGGATCGCCGATCTCCGGCTACATCCTCAATCTTGACGGTATGGGTGGTATGCACGGGTGGCAGTGGCTGTTCATCCTGGAAGCCATTCCTGCGCTCGTCCTCACGTTCTTCGTGCTGCTGTATCTGCCCGATCGCCCCAAAGACGCCAAATGGTTGAACGACGAAGAGCGCACGTGGTTGCAGGAGAGATTGGCGGCCGAGCGCGCGCAACGCGAGTCGCGCGTCAATATTTCGTGGAAGCAAACCCTGTTCAACTGGCGTGTGATCGGCTTGGGTTTTGTGTACATGGGGATTACCGTTCCGCTGTATGGCCTGGGCTTTTTCCTGCCGCAGATCATTCGCGGGTTCGGCGGCCTCTCCAACGTTCAAGTGGGTTTCATCAACGCCTTTCCCTATCTGGTCGGCGCAATTGCGATGGTGTTCTGGACGCGATGGTCCGACGCACGAAAAGAGCGCAAGATCTTTGTACTGATTCCGCTCGCATGCATCGTGATCGGGCTGGTCGCGGCTGCGGAGATCAACGATCCAGTGATGAAGATGGGCGCCGTGACGCTCGCTTCGTTTGGCGTGTTTTCGGCGCTGCCGGTGTTCTGGACCATACCCGCCGCACTTCTTTCCGGTACGGCAGCCGCAGCCGGCATCGCGTGGATCAACTCGATCGGTAACCTCGGCGGTTATATCGGACCCACGATCTTCGGTTCATTGAAAACGTCGACCGGCAACGATCTTTATGCGGTGATGTTTCTCGCGCTGCTCGCGGCGGTGGGATTCATACTCGTGCTGATCATCGGCCACGATTCGAAGGCCGAATACGCCACACTCAATCCTGAAGTGACGCCCGCCACACCGATCAAACGATAGACGACAAGCCTCAACCGTCGGCCGACGTTCCGTTCATCACGGGGCGTCGGCCGAATGTTGTCCGCTGCGCGGCAACGCGTTATTTCGCCGACAGCGACATCTCGCTCAGCAGCTCGGCTTCGCGCAGCAGATCGGCCGCAATCTCTTCTCCCCAGTGCGGGTTCGATTCACTACTGATGCCCGCCGCCGTAAGTGAGTGGGTGAGCCGACCCTTCATATCGAGTACCGGCGCCGCCACCAGCGTCACGCCGGCAATGTAGTTGCCCACGTCGATACTGTATTTTGTCGTGCGGGCGCGCTCTACATCGGCCTTCCACGACTCATAATCGGGCGGTGATTCCCACCGCAACGCGCGAAATCGCTGCTCGATCCTCGCCCATGGCGAGCGGGAAAATGCCGCGGCCAGGCGGCCCGTCGCGCTGATCAATGCGGGAAACCGGCTGCCAACATCCACGTGCAATCTGAAGGGTGCCTGCGACTTGGATAGCGCCACCACAATCATGTGATCCAGATCGACCACTTCGGCGGCGATTGCGGTCACATTCCATTTGGCTGCGATGCGATCCAGCGCCGGCTGCACGATGGCAGGGAAGGTGTTTGTCTGCAGCGCGCTGCGCGCCAGCGACAACAATCCCGAACCGAGCGAATACCGTTTGGTGCTCTCGTCGACTTTCAGCAGTCCCTCGTCGACAAGCACCCGCACGATATGCAGGCACGTGCTGGTGACCATATCCAGCGACTGCGCGATGGCTTTCACGCCCATCGGATTGGGCGAACGCCCCAGCAGCCGCAGAATCGCCACGGCGCGGGACACGGCGGGTACGGCGCGCAAACGGGGGCCGGAATCGGAGGGGGAACGGTCATCAACGGGTGCGGGCGACGGCATGATGCGAGAGTGAAAAGAAGGGGAGACGGGATTGCCGATTGTAGGCGTACAACGCAAAGTGCCGATTGACAAAGCACATGACGAAGAAAAAAATGTATTGCGCCATCGCCTCCGAGGATTTCGATGACTGACATGCCGCACACCCCGATGGCCCACATCAATGAAGACCACGCAGCGATTGAGGCAGCGCTGGCCGCCGCAGGCTGGAAGCGCCTGAACGGCGGCGGGTTTATGAACCACATCGGGCCGTTATGGACGAGGAAAACCGAAGCCGGTTGGTCCTACGGGCTGCAGACCGACGCGCGGCATATGAACCCGGCCGGCCAGGTGCATGGCGGCGTACTGCAAACCCTGATCGATCATGTGCTGAGCCTGGCCGCGTGGCGTGCCGTCGATCGGCGGGCCTGCATCACACTGCAGACCGACGCGCACTTTCTTTCCGGCGTATCGCCTGGCGAATTTGTCGACGCGGGGGCCATCGAAACCCATCGCACGCACGGCATGATTTTCATGCGCGGGACCTTGTCGGTCGGCACGCGGCCGGTGCTCAGCGCACAGGGCATCTTCAAGATTGTGCGCGAGGGCCGCCGCGATTGAGACCCGCCGAATCCATTGCAGCGTTACCTCATCACCCAGATTCTTAAACGACAGTAGTTGTACTAATACAATTGCATAACGCTATTGACAACTATATCCAAGACGATCATATTGGGTTCAACGCATTAACCGGTCCGCCCCAATCATGCAAAAACTCACAGACTTCACCCGTTACGCCGATGCGCAAGCGCACTTTGCGCCGCAGAAGCTTTGGGACCTGTTCGACGGTGATCGCGAGTCGTTCAACATCGCGCACGAATGTGTGGATCGGCACGTCGCGGGCGACCGCGAGGCGATCGTGGTGGTGCACGCGGATGGCAGTGACGTCCACATCACGTTCGCCGAATTGGCGGCCTTGTCGAATCGTTTTGCCAATTACCTGATCGAGCGCGGCATTGCGGCCGGCGATCGGGTGGCCATCATGCTCGAGCCCTCGCTGGCGTTCTATGTGGCGATCTTCGGCGCGATGAAATCCGGCGCCATTGCGGTGCCGCTGTTTACGCTCTTCGGACCCGACGGCATTCGCTTGCGGGTCAACGACTGCGCCCCGAAGGTTCTGCTCACCAACGAAGACAAGGCGGCAATGTCGTCCGGCATCGACGGGGTCGATGTGGTGATCGCCGACGCGGCCTTCATGCAGCAGCTCACGACCTACTCGGATGCGTTCGAGCCCCGCACGCGGGCCGACGACTACGCGATCTTCCAATACACCTCGGGCACGACGCGGGAGCTGCCCGCCGCGGTCAAGCACAAGCATCGCGCGCTGGTCACGTTGATGCTGGCCGCCTTGTACGGCACCGGCATCCGGCCAGGCGATCGATTTTTCTGCCCTTCGTCACCGGCGTGGGGGCACGGCTTGTGGCATGGCACGCTGGCGCCTTTGGCACTGGGCGTCACGATTGGCGCCTACGCGGGCAAATACGACGCCGAGCGCCTCTTGCGGGCATTGCAGGACGGCCGGTTCAACAACATCTCGGCGGCGGCCACGCATTTCAGGATGATGCGCAACGCCGGCGTGGCCGACCGCTACACCTATGCGCTCGAAAAACTGTCGTTCACCGGCGAGCCAATGGATAGCGAAACCGAGGATTTCGTGCGCGCCACCTTCGGCTGTCCGGTGTGCAGCATGTACGGCACTACCGAAATCGGCGTCGTGCTCGTGAATTACCCCGGCGCACCGGAGTTCACCGTCAAGCCGGGATCGTTGGGCAAGGCGGTTCCCGGTGGCCGCGTCGAGGTGCAGGATCCGCAAGGCCAGCCGTGTCAGCCCGGGCAAACCGGCGAACTCAAGGTGTGGCGCAACGACGTGTGGGTCGCCACCAAGGATCTCGGGCGCGTCGACGCCGAGGGCTACTTCTATCACGCCGGCCGCGCCGATGACGTGATCATTTCCGCTGGCTGGACGATGAGCGCCGTCGAGATCGAGGATGCCATTCTCAAGCATGCGGATGTGCGCGACGTGGCCGCCATCGGCGTGCCGGACAAGATCCGCGGTCAGGTCGTGAAAGCCTTTGTGGTGACCCAGCGCCGCGGTGGCGACGCCTTCGTCAAGGAAATCCAGGATCTCGTGCGCAGCCGGCTGAGCCAGCACGAGTATCCCCGCCATGTGGTGTTTGTGGACGAGTTGCCCAAGACCCCGGCGGGAAAAGTGAATCGAAAAGTACTGCGGGACCAGGAACGTGTGGCGCAATCCGCCTGAACACGAGAATGCTTGAACACTAGACCAGGAGACACAGCATGGCCGCTCAACTCGCCGAACGAAGCTTTCCCAAGATCACCGAAAACGGTCTCGACGCCTTGCGGGAACGCATCGGCAAGAAAATCGACAATACCGCCGAGCCCTGGTGCTACGAGGCCACCCGCGACAACATCCGCCACTATGCGCACGGCATCGGGGATGACAATCCACTGTGGTGCGATCCTGCGTATGCGGCCAAAACCAAATACGGCGGCATCATCGCGCTGCCCAGTTTCCTGTTTGCCACCGACCGCATCGTGTCGGGCTATGTGGGTGGGCTGCCGGGCGTGCATGCGATGTGGTCAGGCGCGGACTGGACGTGGCACAAGCCCGTGCATCGCAACGACGAAATCCGCACCGAAGCCTATCTGAAAGAACTCATCGAACACGAGACGCGCTTCGCCGGTCGCGCCGTGCAGCAGATCTATCACGTCGACTTCTTCAACCAGCAAGGCGACAAGGTTGCCGAAGCGGATAGCTGGTGCTTTCGCACCGAGCGCGATCATGCCCGGGAGCAGGGCACCAAATACAAGGAAGTGCGTGCCAAGGCACCTCGCCGATACTCGAAAGAGGAAATCGCCGAGGCGTACAACCTGTATCGCAATGAGGAAGTGCGTGGCGCCACCCCGCGCTACTGGGAAAATGTGAAGGAGGGCGAAGCCTTGCCCGTGATGTTCAAGGGTCCGATGACCGTAACGGGCTTCATCGCTTACGCGCAAGGATGGGGCGGGCTGTACATCCGTGCCAATAAACTCGCCTGGAAGTTGATCGACGCACATCCCGGCGTGGGCATCACCAATCGTTTTGGCATCCCTGATGTACCGGAACGCGTGCACTGGGAAGAAGATTTCGCGTTGGAAGTGGGTGCACCAGGTGCCTACGACTACGGCCCGGAGCGCACCTCATGGCTCACCCATCATCTCACCAACTGGATGGGCGATGATGGCTTCTTGCGCCGCGCCAGTTGCAAGATCCGCCGCCACAACCCCGAAGGCGACATGTTGTTCATCAAGGGGCACGTCAAGCGTAAATTCGTCGAAGACGGCAAGCACCTGGTCGAGATCGAGCAGGAAGCACGCAATCAGGATGACGAACTTTCGGTACTGGGTTCCGGCGTGGTCGAGTTGCCCAGCCGGGGCTAGTGCGCGGCGGGTCTGCGGGGGCCCTCGATGGCCGCCGCAGTAAGAAAGGTGGAGACAGGAGAGTGAGTCATGAGTGGAGCGCTGAGCGGCATCCGTGTCGTTGACCTATCGCGTATTCTCGCCGGCCCGATGTGCGCGCAGATCCTTGCCGATCACGGTGCGGACGTCATCAAGATCGAGCCGCCCACCGGAGATGACACACGCACGCTCGGCCCGCCGTTCAACGCCAATGGCGATGCCGCTTACTTCTCCGCCATCAACCGCGGCAAGCAATGCATCACGATCGATCTGGCGGTGCCCGCCGGGCGCGACATTCTCTATCGCCTGCTGGACCGCGCCGACGTGCTGATCGAAAACTTCCTGCCCGGCACCCTCGAAAAGTGGGGCATTGCCAGCGAAGGCTGGCTGGAAGACCGGTTTCCCCGTCTCATTCATTGCAGCATCAGCGGCTTTGGGGCCGATGGTCCGCTGGGCGGCATGCCGGGATATGACGCCGTGTTGCAGGCCATGTGCGGCATCATGAGCGTGAATGGCGAAAAGGCCAGCGGTCCCACGCGCGTGGGCGTGCCGGTGGTGGATCACCTCACCGCCTATACCGCCCTCAGCGGCATCCTGATGGCACTGCATCAACGCCATGTGACCGGCCGCGGCCAATTCGTCGAGGCCACGTTGTTCGACGCGGCGTTGAGCTTGCTGGTGCCGCACGCCGCCAATTACTTCGAGTCCGGCCGCGAACCGGGTCTCACCGGTAGCGCGCACCCGAATATTTCGCCGTATGACCGCTACCGTTGCGGCGACGGCGAGGTGTTCTTAGGGATCATGAACAAGCCGCAGTTCGATAAATTTTGCGCGGTGGTGTCCCGCCCCGATCTTGCGGCCAACCGCGACTACGCCACCAATGCCTCGCGAATCCAGCATCGGGAGGCATTGCGGGCGGAAATCGAAGATGCGCTTGCCGACTGGACACGCGCCGCACTCTGCGACCGCCTGATGCGCGTTGGGGTACCGGTCGGACCGATCAATTCAGTATCCGAGGCTTTTGCACAACCCCATGCCTTGCACCGCGGCATGACCGTCGAGCGCCCCGGGTACCGCGGCGTCGGCCTGCCGATTCGTTTACACCAAAGCCCTGGCACGCCAGGAAAAAATCCTTCGTCCTTCAATGCCGATGCTGCACGTGTGCTGAAAGATGCAGGCTACTCACAAGAAGACGTTCAACAATTTTTGGCCGACGGCGTGATCCTGAACAGGGACACCCAGGCCGGCTGATTGTTTTGCGATAAAAACGAAGGAGACATCCATGAAAACGCTGTGCAAGCTGGTCGTCACACTGCTGCTGTTGACCGGGTATGGGAACGTATCCGCGCAAGGTTATCCCGATCACGCCATCAGAATCATCGTGCCATATCAGGCGGGGCAGGGCACCGACGTGGCCACCCGCTACATCGCCGATCAATTGGGTCACGCGCTCAAGCAAAGCGTGTATGTGGAAAACAAAGCCGGTGCCGCCGGCAACATCGGCACCGCAGAGGCGTCGCGCGCCACGGGCGACGGCTATACCCTGGTGATGGGCACCAATGGCACCCATGTGCTGAATCAGTTCCTGTACAACTCCGTGGGCTACGACCCTGCAAAGGATTTCGAGCCCATCATCCTCGTCAGCACGTTCCCGATGGTGCTGCTGGCCAACCCGAATGCCAGGCTTGGCACGCTGCAGAACGTATTCGCAGCGGCGGCCAAGGGCACGAAAGGTGCCGAGATCGCCATGCCGAGCACCACGGCGCGCCTGGTGCTCGAGCTGATGAAGGAGCGCGGCAAGGTGCCGCTCTTCGGGGTGCCGTACAAAGGCAGCAGCACGGCGGCTACCGACGTGATCGGGGGTCAGTTGCCCATGTTGATCGACACCGTCAGTGCCGCGCGTTCCTTTGTGGAAAGCAACAAGCTGCGCGCCATCGCCGTCACGTCCAGACAACCTTCGGCGCTGTTGCCGAATGTGCCCACGGTGTCGTCCCAAGGCCTGCCCGATTTCGAGGTGGTCGCCTGGAACGGATTGTACGCACCCAAAGGTACGCCGCCGGCCGTCATCCAGAAACTCAACGCCGAGATCGCCAGGATTCTGGCGCGCGACGACGTGCAGAAGCGCCTGCTTGAATTGGGACACGAGCCCGCTGGTGGCAGCGCTGCGAAACTGGGCGAATTTGCAGCATCCGAGCGCACGAAGTGGGCGCCGTTGATCGAACGTGCCGGCATCAAAGCCGAGTGAGGGAGTCGGAATCGTTGCGCGCTTCCCGCAGCATGGCCGCGGGCACCGATCGCTGAGGTCGGCGGCATCGCCGCCGTCGTGGTGCCAGCGCGGTCGCTATCGCACGTAGCTGTACACCGTCGCGCGCGATACCCCCATGTGCGCGGCGGCGATCTCCATGCCGCGACGAATGTCGAGATAGCCGGCTTTCTTCAGTTCCTGCACCAGTTGCTTGCGCTCGGCCGGCTTGAGTGCCCGCGCCGTGGTGGCCCGGGCCGCGGCAAACGCATCGACCTGATCGCGTATCCGGTCGGAATTGCTGGCGTCCAGGGTTTCGTGCACCTCCTTGCTCTGCACTTGCGAAAACTGCGTAAGCGCCGCCTGGAAGCTATTGAACAGCGTCAGATCCACGTTCAAGCACAGCGCCGCCACGTACTCGCCATCTTCGTTCTTGATGCCGATGGACGTGCTCTTAACCTGTCGGCCGTCCGCAAACTGATTGGCGTAGTTGGGAATCACGGCCGGGTAATCCGGATCCTGAATGCGCGCCAGCCCAAGCTCGGTTACGGACTGCCCCACACTGCGTCCGCTCAAATTGTTCTCGATAAAGTAAATCGCGTTCTTGGGATGACTCAGGTCGTGGACCACCACCTCGCAAAACGGCGCGAATGTCTGTCCCAGCCCCTCGGCAATCGTTTGCAATTCGCTCAGCAGCAGCGAATTGGACGGTTTTTTCGATGTGTTTTTCATATCCGGAATATACCGTTGATAGACTGAAAATTGGACGATTTGTCCAGAAGGAGGGGAGTTAAGGGTAAATCCGGATATGCTCGCCTTAGACAATTTGTCCTGATCTGGATATATTGTCTGCATGACGACGATCTCATTTCCGGCCGAAACGGCCCCCGCGAGCCTCACGCCGCCTGTGTCCAACGCGCTTTTGCTCATTCCGGCGCCCGATGTGCTCGCGCTGCTCGATCGCGACGCGACCATCGATGTGGTGCGCCAGGCGTTCGTCCAGCACAGCGCCGGCGCGGGCCGTGTATTTCCGATGATTCGCGAGTCGGTCGGCGCCAATGCAGTCTTCGGCATCAAGGCGGGCGACATCGCTGCGCACAACGTGCTGGGATTCAAGGCCGCCGGGTTCTGGCCCGCCAACGCGGCCCTTTCGCGCGGCGCCCATCAGGCCACGATCATGCTGTTCGATCCCGCCACGGGACGGCCCGTGTGCCTGCTCGATGGCAATCACGTCACGACGCTGCGCACAGGCGCAGCCGGCGCCATCGGCATCGATCTGTTCGCCCGTCAGGATATCGAACGCGTATGTGTGTTCGGTACCGGCGTTCAGGCGCAGATTCATCTGGAGTACGCCCTGCAAGTGCGGCCCTCCTTGCGGTCCATCACCTACATCACCCCCTCGAGCGAGCCGGACGCGGCCTTTGAATCCGCCAATGCGCAACGATGCCGCATTCAGCACGAATCGGATGCCGATCGTGCGGTGGGCCAGGCCGATCTGGTGATCACCGCCACGCCCAGCCGCACGCCGCTGTTCTCGAACGCGGCGGTGCGGGCGGGCACGCACATCAACGCGGTCGGCGCCGATACCGTGGGTAAGCGCGAACTGCCCGAGGGCCTGCTGCCGCGCGCCATTCTGTTTGTGGACGACGCGCGCCAGTCATCCGCCGTGGGGGAAGGGCAGTGGGCCCCCGACTGCCCGGCCACCGAGATCGGCGCCGTCATTCAGCGCGACATGCCGTACGTGCGCGCGCCCGACGCCATCACCATCTTCGACATGACCGGCCTGGCACTACAAGACCTCGTCGTGGCGCAAATGCTGTTCGATCGCGCCCGCGAAACCCAGCGTGGCATGGAGATCGTCTGGCCTTGGTGAGCCGCCACAGCGCTGGTCGCGACCAGGCAAACCCCGCCAGTGAACCCCGCCCGATCCGAACGCCTTCCTTTCTTTCCTCTCTCATCCGGACCTTCATGACCTCGTCGCACGCCCCTGTCTATCTCGATCCGCACACTGGCAAGACTTATCCCTTATCGGATATCCGGTGGCGCTCGGACGACAACCATCCGATGATGATTTCGCCATTGCCCGGTATCGGCCGCGACGATATCGACACGCGTCAACGCTCGATCTGGCGCTACCAGGCGGCATTGCCGGCGCCGATCGGCAATGCGGTCAGCCTGGGCGAAGGATGTACACCGCTGGTTCAGCGCGAGTGGGGCACGGCGCGCCCTTATTTCAAGCTCGAGTGGTTCAACCCCACTTGCAGTTTCAAGGATCGCGGCGCGGCCGTGATGGTGTCGTGGTTGCAGCAGCAGGGCGTGCCGAAGATCCTGGAAGACAGCTCAGGCAATGGCGGGGCAGCCATCGCGGCGCTCGGTGCCGCAGCCGGCATGCAGGTCAAAATCCTGGCGCCGGCCTACACCCCCATCGGCAAGGTGGCGCAAATCCGGGCGTTCGGTGCTGAAGTCCAGTTGGTCGAAGGGCCGCGCGAAGAATCCGAATACGAAGCCATCCGGCAATCCGAACACATTTTCTACGCCAGCCACAACTGGCATCCGTTCTTTCTCCAGGGTACGAAATCGTTGGCCTATGAGATCTGGGAAGACCTCAACTTCGAAGCGCCCGATAACGTGATCATCCCCACCGGCGCGGGCAGCAACGTGCTGGGGTGCTATATCGGTTTCAACGAACTGCTGGCCGCCGGCCAGATCAAGAAACTGCCGCGCTTGTTTGTGGCGCAGCCGCTCAATTGCTCACCCATCGACGCCTGCTTCACCGCCGGGGTCGATACGCTCACCGATCGTGAGGTGAAGCCCACGATCGCGGAGGGTACGGCGATCAAGCGTCCCGTGCGCTTGATGGAAAACCTGAAGGCGATCCGCGACACCAACGGCCAGACCGTGGCGCTTACCGAGGATCAGATTCGCGATGCCGTACGCAAGATGGCTGCCATGGGCTTGTATGTGGAGCCGACCTGCGCGTCGGCCGCCGCTGCCATCGATGTGCTGATGACACGCGGCGCTATCCAGCCCACCGATACCACCGTCGCCATCATGACCGGCACCGGTCTGAAATCCACGCAGTTCATGACGGAATTGTTCGGCCAGCCGTAAAGGCGGTCTCGCACACAAGGAAACCGAGATGAACGAATACTTGCAGCGTGCCCAACACGATCTCGAAGAATTGATCGCCATTCGCCGGGATATCCACGCGCATCCGGAGCTGGGCTTTGAAGAAAAGCGCACGTCCAAACTGGTGGCCGACAAGCTGCGCGAGTGGGGAATCGAGATCGAAACCGGCGTCGGCAAGCTGGGCGTCGTGGGCACCATTCGCGGCAAACGCGAAGGTGCCGGCGCCATCGGATTGCGCGCCGACATGGACGCGCTGGCCATGACCGAAACGAATGCGCTCTCGCATGCCTCCACGAACAAAGGGGTCATGCATGCCTGCGGACACGACGGGCATACCACCATGCTGCTGGGCGCCGCCCGCGCGCTGGCCCGCGACCCCGACTTCGCCGGCACGGTGCACGTGATCTTCCAGCCGGCAGAAGAAGGGCGGGGCGGGGCGCTGGCCATGCTTGAAGCCGACCTTTTCAATCGCTTTCCCTGCGATCGCATCTACGGACTGCACTCCTATCCCACCATGCCGGTGGGTCGATTCGGCACCCGGCCCGAGGCCTTCATGGCGGCGTCCGGCCGATGGCAAGTCACGTTTTCGGGCACGGGCGGGCACGGCGGGATGTCACCTCATCTTGCCTCCGACATCACGGTGGCACAAGCCAACTTCGTGCTGGGTCTGCAGACCATCGTCTCCCGCAACGTGCCGCCCGACCAGACCGCCATCATCAGCGTGGGTCATATCCAGGGCGGCGATCCGGAAGCCATGAATGTCATGCCTGCCACGTTGAAAATCTCCGGCACGATGCGCGCCTTCAGTCCCGATGTGCAGACGTTGCTGGGCCAGCGCATCACGGAAATGGCCCATGCCCACGCCGCGATTCAGGGCGCGACGGCAACGGTGAAATGCTGGTGGAACACGGCGGCGGTGATCAATGACGAGCATGTCACGCAATCCGCCGTGCAGGCCGCCGCAAGAGTGGTCGGTCAGGACGCCGTGGACGGCGATATGCACCGCCTCACTGCCGGCGAAGATTTTTCATGGCTGATGCAGAAGCGCCCGGGCGTGTTCGTCTTCATCGGCAACGGGGTGCGCGAAGGTGACGGCGGCGGCAATCTGCACATGCCGAACTACGACTTCAACGACGACGCGATTCCGTATGGCGTGGCGTACTGGCTCTCCGTGGTGGACGGCGAGCTGGGATCGGAGACGCCCCGTTAGTGTGCAGGAGAGGATGACGAGCCGTGTTCAACGGACACGGCTGAAAGCAGTAAAGACCCGAGCCATCAGAAATCGGGCGTTGGATTATCGAGGCAGTTGGTCATTTCAGTCCGTTGTGCTTCATAACATTCCATGGGGAAGTAAACATGTTCAACACCCGACTCATCCGCACCCTGCGCCGCACGCTGGCGCTCGCCACGGTTACCACGATCACTGCGCTCATACCGCTCGCTGCGCACAGCGCCGAATCGACGTGGCCCGATAAGCCGGTCACCGTCATCGTGCCGTCCGCGGCCGGCGGGGGTGCCGATGTCTTGACGCGCATCGTGATCACTCATCTGGCGCGTGCCACCAATCAAACCTTTGTGATCGAAAACCGTCCCGGCGCGGGCGGCGCGATCGGCATGACGCAAATCAAACGCGCGGCGCCCGACGGCTACACGTTGGGCTACGGCAATCTGAATACCCTTGCCGTCAATCCGTCGCTGTTCAACAAGCTCTCGTACGATCCCGCCAAGGACTTCGCCTTCATCGGGCCGATGTTTACGTTGCCCAATCTATTGGTGGTACGCGCCGACGCGCCTTACAAGTCAGTCGCCGATCTGATCGCGGCGGCCAAAGCCAAGCCGGGCAAACTGTTCTGGGCGGCGGCCAACCTGGGCAGCAGCGGGCACATGGGCGGTGAGCTTTTCAAACGCATGGCCAATATCGATGCGTCGTACGTGCCGTATAACGGCGACCCCGCGTCGCTCACCGATCTGGTCGGCGGCCAGCTCGACTTCGCGATTACCAATGCGCCGATCGCCTGGCCGCTGGTGCAAGCCGGCAAGCTGCGTGCGCTGGCCATCACGAGCGCCACCCGCGTGCCGCTGTTTCCCAATATCCCCACGATGGACGAATCGGGCCTGAAGGGTTACGACAACGGCGCCTGGGGCGGCCTGATCTTTCCGGCCGGCACGCCGCAGCCGATCGTGGATCGCGCCAGCGCCGTGCTTGAGAAAGTCATGAACTCCGACGGCGTCAAAGACGATCTGGCCAAAGCGTTCGCTACCCCCACACCCGGCACGCAGCCCGACTTCGTGCGCTTCGTGTCGGCCGAGCAGAAGAAATGGGCGGACGTGATCGCCAGCGCCAATATCGAGAAGCAAAACTGATCATGTCCTTGTCTTCCAGCGGACCGCGTGTCGCCATCCTGGGCTTTGCGATCGAATCGAATCGCTTCGCGCCGATTTCCACGCGTGAAGATTTCGAAACGCGCGCCTACCTGAGCGGCGACGCCCTCATGACCGATGCGCGCAGCGACGCCCCGGCCATGACGCCCGAAATTCCAGCTTTTGTGCGCAACATGGACGCGGCAGGAGCCTGGACGCCACTGCCAATCCTGTTTGCCAATGCAGAATCGGGCGGTCCGGTGGAACACGGCTTCTTTGCCGACACGCTGAGCGTTTTCGAGGTCGGTCTTCGCGCAGCGTTGCCGCTCGATGCCGTCTACATCTGCGAACATGGCGCGGCCATCACCACGCACAGCGACGATCCGGACGGCGAGGTGTTTGCGCTCGTGCGCCGCATTGTGGGCGACGCGGTGCCGGTCGTGGCCACCGTCGATCTGCATGCCAACGTGTCCGACCTGATGATCGACAGTGTCGACACCCTGATCTCATATCGCCGCAATCCTCATGTGGACATGGCCGAGCGCGGCGCGGATGCCGCGTGCGTGGTGCGCGAGCTCATGTGCGGTGGGACGGTCGCCGTGGCCCACCTGCGCATGCCCGTCTGCGGCCCGCCCACGCAATTGCTCACCGCGTCCGGCACGGGCCCCTATGCGGACATGATCGAAGCCGCCGAAGCGTTGCTCGACGATCCCCGCATCATCAATATCTCGGCGGTGGCAGGTTTTGTGTATGGCGATACGCCCAAGAACGGCATGACGGTGATCGTCACGACCCGAGACGACGCCGCCTTCGCCAGACAGACCGCGCTCGATCTCGCCATGCCCGCATGGCACGGCCGCTCAGCGTTTTCGCCCGCCTTGACCTCGCTCGAACACGCCGTCGAGATGGCGCGCGACGCCGGCGCCAATCCAAGATTGCCGGCGCTTTGCCTGGCCGACGTGGCCGACAATCCCGGTGGCGGCGGGCGCGGCAATACGCCATATCTTCTACAGGCATTGCTGGCGGCCAACGCTCAGCACGTGATCATGGGCGTGATCACCGATGCAGCACTTTGTGCACAAGCGCAGGACGTGCCGATCGGTGCGTCGTTTACGGCACGCTTCAATCAGGACGACCACACCCTGTATTCGGACACCTTCGAAACGCAGGCCGTGGTGGTCAGGCGGCATACGGGCCAGGGGGTGGGGCGCCGCGGTCAGTTGGCCGGTTGCCGCTTCGATCTCGGGCCGTCAGTGTTGCTTCAAATCGGCGGCATCAAGGTGGTCGTCATTTCGAACCGGCATCAGTGCCATGAGCCGATGTTCTTCGAGATGTTCGGCCTGGACATCGGAGCGGCACGCACGGTCGTCGTGAAATCGCGGGGTCACTTTCGCGCCGCATTCGACGAGTTCTTCAAGCCTGCGCAAATCTATAGCGTGGATGCCCCGGGTCTTACTTCTCCGGTACTGGCCCGCTTTCACTTCCGGCGCTTGCCCCGCCCGGTCGTGCCGATGGACGACATGGACACGTGGTCGCCCAATGTCAGGGTGTTGACCAAACGTCAGCCGCGTTAGCCTCTGCGAGGGTATGCGTAGCGACGAACGCGCGCGTTCGTGCCCGCCGCGCCCTGCGCGCAGTGCGGCCGAAATGCTTGCCGCATAGCGCCAGCGCCATGATCGACCGTTGCCCAATCCGTCGGCAGGCGTTGCCGAATATCGATTGCTCCGCATCGTGCGCACATCGATCGCGGTGTTATTAGCAGTTCCCGCAGCAGGGGCTTCAGTCAGTTTCAAGCAAGGAAACCATATAATCCCCGCGCCGTTCACTCATGGACGGCGTTGTTCTATTTGAATGTGGGATTGTTATGCAAGCAAAAGAGCCGCATGTGCCGCTGTTGGCGCGTATCTGGCTGGCCGTGCTCGGACTGATCATTCTGGCAGCCGGCCTGTTCTTCGTGGTCCAGGGCTACCAATTGGTTGCATTGAAAGGCAGCTGGTACTTCCTCGTCGCAGGCATTGCGATGGTCGTGGCCGGCGTGCAGATTGCGCGCGCCCGCCCATCGGGCGCCCTGGCATTCGCGCTGGTCTTCGCCGGCACGCTCGTCTGGTCACTAGTCGACGTGGGCCTGGATTTCTGGCCCTTGATCTCGCGTGTGATGGTGCCGGCCGGAATGGCTATTGCCGTGGCTGCATCATTTCCGCTGCTGCGCCGTGCGGTTGGACAGTCCTCGGCGTGCAAACCCGCCGGCGTGGTGACCGCCGTACTCGCGGTCGGCTTTGCCGCAGCATTCTGGGGCATGTTCCAACCGCACCCCACGGTCGTCGCTTCAGGCGACGCCCCGCCTTTGGTGCCCGTCGCAGCCAACGCCGCGCCGGCCAACTGGGAGCATTACGGCAACACGCCCGGTGCGTCACGCTTCGCGGCACTGGATCAGATCACCCGCGAAAACGTGAAGGATCTGCAGGTCGCCTGGACGTACCGTACCGGCGATACGCCGCAAAGCCCCGGGGGCAATGGCGCTGAAGATCAATTGACGCCGTTGCAGGTGGGCGATCGCGTGTTTGTCTGCACTCCGCACAACAACGTGATCGCGCTGGACGCGAGCACCGGCAAAGAAGTGTGGAAGACCGAAATCAACGCGCAGCAAAAGAAATGGATGCGCTGCCGTGGTTTGGCCTACTTCGACGCTGAGCGCGATATCGTGCAACCCACGGTGGCCGGATCGACGCCAGTCGAAGTGGCTGCCCTGGGCGCGGATGCCGTCTGCAAGCAACGCATCCTGATGAACACCATCCAGTCCGAGCTGATCGCGCTGGATGCCCGTACCGGCGCGTTTTGCCCGGACTTCGGTGTGAATGGCCGTGTGGATCTCAAGCAGCACATCGGCAAGGGTGTGGAATCGGGCCAATACTCGCTCACGTCGGCACCGACGCTTGCGGGCACCACGGTTGTGGTGGGTGGACGCGTGGCCGACAACGTGGCGACCGATATGCCGGGCGGCGTCATGCGCGGCTTCGACGTCATGACGGGTGAACTGCGCTGGGCGTTCGATCCCGGCAATCCCGACACCACGACGGTGCCGGCGTCGGGCGACACCTATACGCGATCGACCCCCAATGTGTGGGCGCCGATGTCGTACGACCCGCAATCGAACACCGTATTCATGCCGGTGGGCAGCGCCGCCATCGACCTGTGGGGCGTGAAGCACACCGCGCTGGATCGCAAGTACGGCGCCTCGATGCTCGCCATCGATGGCACCACCGGGCGTGAGAAGTGGGTGTACCAGACAGTGCACGATGATCTGTGGGATTTCGACGTTCCCATGCAGCCCAGCTTCATCGACTTCCCGAACGGGCAGGGCGCAAGCACCCCGGCATTGATCTTCGGTACCAAGGCCGGTCAGATTTTTGTGCTTGACCGTGCCACCGGCAAGCCGCTCACCAAGGTTGAAGAACGGGCCGTAAAACCGGGCAATATGCCCGGCGAAACCTATTCGCCGACACAACCGTTCTCGGTAGGCATGCCGCAGATCGGCGCCGATACCCTCACCGAATCCGACATGTGGGGCGCAACGCCTTTCGATCAGCTGCTGTGCCGCATCAAGTTCAAGTCGATGCGTTATGACGGCTTGTTCACGCCGCCCGGTACGGATGCCTCGCTCAATCTGCCTGGCTCATTGGGCGGGATGAACTGGGGCGGCATGTCGGTCGATCCCACCAGCAACTACGCGTTCATCAACGACATGCGCGTGGGCCTGGAAGTGCAGTTGATTCCGCAGACGCCCAAGGCGAACGGCCCGAAGAACGATGGTGGCGAAGCCGCGAACATCTCTGGCGCCGGTGTGCCGCTGATCGGCACGCCTTACGCCATCAACGCCAAGCTGCGCTTTGTATCGCCCCTCGATATTCCGTGCCAGAAACCGCCTTTCGGTACGTTGACGGCGGTGGATCTGAAGACGCAGAAGATTGCCTGGCAAGTGCCGGTAGGCACGGTGAAAGACACCGGTCCCATGGGCATCAAAATGGGCATGCCGATGGAAGTGGGCATGCCCACCATCGGCGGCACGTTGGCCACCCAGGGCGGGTTGGTATTCATCGCCGCCACGCAGGACTACTATCTGCGCGCTTACGACAGCCACACCGGCCGCGAAGCCTGGAAGGCCCGTCTGCCGGTGGGTAGCCAAGGCACGCCGATCAGCTACAAGGCGCCCGCTACGGGCAAGCAATTCGTCGTCATCTCGGCGGGCGGCGCACGCAACTCGCCGGATCGTGGCGATTACGTGATTGCCTACGCGCTGCCGAAGTAAAGCAGCCGGCGCATGCCCCTTGGGTAGGGTGAATGTGGCGGCTTCGGCCGCCATATTTTTTTCGCGCATGCGTTTGATGTGGGAAAGCCCTTTATGATGCTTGCTCTGGCGACACGACATCCTGATCGCTCTGGCGTCGCGATCCTTGAGTTGCCGTCCACGATCATTGCCGTCCACCACCCCGTTTCCGATCAGGAGAGCCTGCCATGCAGGGCGACGTACTGTTGGCGTATTGCGCGTTTGCCGCCGTCTCGGTGGTGAGCCCAGGGCCTGCCACGGTACTGGCCATCCGAAATGCGCTCGGCGGCAGCATGCGCGGCGTGTTCTTCGGCGCCCTAGGCAATATGGCCGGCCTGTTCTGCCTTTCGGCCGCATCCATGCTTGGGCTGGGCGTGCTCCTGCGCACCTCGGCGACCCTGTTTCTGGCGGTCAAAATACTCGGCGCGGCGTATTTGTTTTACCTGGGTTTCAAGCAGTTGCGCGGTCGCGCGCTGATTGCGATCGCCGAGGGCGGCACGATGCCGTATCGGTCAGCTTGGTCGTACGTCCGTGAAGCGGTAGGTTTGGCGCTCACCAATCCCAAACCCATTCTTTTCTTCGCGGCGCTGTTCCCGCAATTCGTGGTGGCAAGCGAACCGCTCTTGCCGCAGTTTTTCGTGCTCACCGGCATTTTCATGCTGATGTCGCTGTGTTCGCTGCACATCTACGCGTTGATGGCGCGTCAAGCCCGCGCGGCGCTCACCCGGCCGAAGATTGTGCGCTGGGTGGATCGCGTCACGGGTGCGATTTTCGTGTCGTTCGGTGCGGCGCTGCTGGCGCTGAAGCGGATTGCACCGTAACTTGCGCCTTCGTTGACCGGTGGAAAGCCTGCGATTCAGTCCTTGCGCCCACCCCGATACCCAAAGGCGATGGCCAATGCGATACCCGCTGCGATCCCGATAAACATGCTTTCGAGCGCCAGTCCGATACCCACCCCTGCGGCGATGCCGCTTACTAAGCTAAGTCCTTGATTCATGCCGCAAGTATAACGGTGCGCTTTTTCGCAAACGCGAGCGCCTCATGGCCTGCGGCTGACACAGCCCAGGAAGGTGGCGGCGATCGCGCCGGTGAGAAAGCCATCCTCAAGGACGGCCATCTGGAACAGAACAGGGATTGGCCCTGCCGTCTTGAATTCCGAAAGCTGCAGACCAATCAAGGTCTGCTTCTTCTCGGCGACCTCGGCGGGGCCTTGAGCGAGATTGAAAGACAACGTACGCGTATCGATGGTGGGACCGGGTTCAATCTTTTGACTGGACGACGCTACTTTCCAGACCGTGGGTTGGCGTCCGGTCAAGACCTCGCGCAACGATGCACCATCCCACACGAACGTGGTGGCCGGACGCCCATCAGCCGACTGTGCGGGACAATCCAGGACGATTGGGGCGGGAGGCGAGGCATAGGCAGCCGATGACAGGAGCAGGGCGAGGGGGGCAAGATTCAGGCGCATGAACACGTGTTGGATGAAATGAGCAGCGCCAGGCGCCAGGAGGAGCTGCAGTGTAACGAACTGCCATGCCTGCTGAACGTGCCAGCGTGCTTTGGAGATTTTTGCTGCAAGCGTCATCATGCGCGATCGACGTAATAGGACGGTCAAGATGAACGATGCTGGCGTGTTGGCGGTGGACCACACAGGGTTTTCAGTCGCCTCGTTGGACACGGCAATCCAGTTTTGGACCGAAGCGATGGGTTTCGAACTGGTGCGCCGAGGTGAGATGGGCGGCGCGTTTTTGCGAGAGACCACTGGCGTCGATGATCCGCGTTGCAAGATGGCGCTGATGGTCGCGCCGAATGGGTATCCGATCGAGCTACTGGAGTATTCGACGGGCCGTACGCTAGGCGAGACACCTGGCAGCGCAGGAGCGATCGGCGCCGTGCATCTTGCCGTCACGGTGGCAGACATACACGCGGCCATTGCACGAGTGAAGCTCGCGGGGTGGCATGCAAAAGGTTCGCCGCAGCCGATACCCACTGGCCCTCGAGCCGGTACGTTCGTCGCGTACGTTTCAGGGCCGGACGGGATCATCGTGGAGTTGATGCAGCGACCTGCGTAAACGATATGGATGCGGGAATCGGGAATAGAAGGGAATTCGGGGGTTGATGAATGGAAACGCGACGACAAGTTGCGCTATCAACTCGTTATCTCAAAAAATGTGACTTTACATAATATACATTATGCGTATTATCAGGATGGGTATCAGGCGATCGTTTACCGGTCCTTCCTCCATATGGCTACAGTGACCCGATCACCTGAAGCGCCCGTGGCTGCATCAGAGCCCCGCGGTCAATATGATAACGAGCATCTCGTGTCCAGCCGCAAATCCGGCCCACCGCGGAATGGTTCGGCCGCCGCTCACCGTGCCTCAGTTGCTAAGCTCCCGCATAACGACACACGCGCTATGATCCGCGAACATCTCGTCCTGCCATCAGCCCATCACCCGTTCCAGCAATCAGCCGTGCTTCCCGACGAATTCAACACAAACCGATTGTGCGCACGGCGCCTGGCGCACGCGCATTTGCCGTTCATCATCGCCATGCACGAAGACACCGCCTTGATGGCATCAATGGGCGGAACCCGTGACGCAGCAGCCAGTCGTGCCTACGTGGACGGCGGTGTCCGCCATTGGGCCGATCATGGCTACGGCATGTTTGTTCTGCACGATATCGCCACCGGCTTGCCGATCGGTCGCGCAGGATTCAAGCATGTCGACTCGAACGAGCGGACCCTTGTCGAGATCGCTTACGCCTTGCATCCCAACGCCTGGGGAAAAGGCCTCGCGCAGGAAGTTGCACGCGCATTGGCCGCACTCGCATTTGAGCGACTGCCCGTAAACGGGCTAACCGCGATCACCTTGCAGACCAACGCAGCATCGCAGCGCGTACTTGAGAAGATAGGTATGACATGCGTGGGCGTCACCCATGACACGCCCGAACCCAAAGTCCGGTACGAGATGTACCGTGCAGACTGACGCTGACGTTCATCCGCTACATCGATGCCGCGCCATCTGAAAGCGTAAGCCGGCGCACTGATTTACTTTCAACCCAATCCTGTGTCGCGGCGTTCATCTCCAGGAAATGCACTGACGTCAGATGAGCCTGGATCGCGGCGTCGTCTTCATATACCTCGTAAAGAAAGAAGACGCCCTCCTCTGCGGGATCCCTGCAAACGTCGAATTGCAGGCACCCGGGTTCGAGCGTCAGCGATTGACGCGCATTCTCTGCCATGGCGCTTTCAAAAGCAGAGATATATGAAGGCTTGATTCGAAACTCGACAACCAATACTGCACGCATCAGGTGCTCCTCACGTTATTCGATGGAAAGATTGGCTTTCTGAGCGAGCGCTTTGAACTTGACTGTCTCGTCGGCAATCTGCTTCGTCATTTCCTGGGGCGTATTGCCCACCGGCTCCGCACCCATGGCGAGCAACTGCTTTCGAATCGCCTGGTCCTTGAGAATTTCCGCAGTATCGCGATGCACCTTGTCGATCACCGCTTGCGGCGTTCCGGTGGGCGCGAGAAAGCCAAACCACGTTGCAATGTCAAAGCCCTTCAATCCCGCTTCGTCCAGCGTGGGTACGTCAGGCAGCGCTGAGGACCGCGTGGACGTCGCCACCGCCAAAGCGCGGACTTTCCCGCTTTGAATATGCGGCAGGCACGAGGCCACGGTGTCGAACATCATGTCGATCCGTCCGCCCATCAGATCGATCAATGCAGGGCCGCTTCCCTTGTAAGGCACGTGCAGGGTTTGCACGCCGGCCATGTCGTTGAACTGTTCACCGATCAGGTGATGAGCGGTGCCTGCGCCCGTGCTTCCATAGGTCAGACTGCCAGGCTTTGCGCGCGCCAGCGCAATGAGGTCGGCCACGGATTTGGCGGGCAAGGATTGCGGCACGATAAGCACGTTGGGCACCACAGCTACCACGGTAATCGGCGCGAGATCGCGCTGAAAATCGTAAGGCAGGCTTTTGTAGACCGCCGGCGCGATCGAGTGATGCAAGGCACCCATCAGCAACGTGTAGCCGTCGGGCGGTTGCTTGGCAACGTAATCCGCCCCGAGCGTCAGTCCGGCGCCGGGTTTATTTTCAATGACCACAGTCTGGCCCCACTTCTCACCTAACTTTTGACCCATCAGGCGGGCAAGTTGATCCGTGCTTCCGCCGGGTGGCGACGGCACGATGATGCGGACAGGTCGGTCGGGGTAGCTTTGCGCATGGACGTTTACGCAGGCAACAGTGATGCAGGCCGCTGCAAGCGCGCGGCAAAATAGGCGTTTCATGAACGTGTCTCCTGATGGCGGCTATCTGAGCGCCGCTCTGATCTTCGATGTGATTACGCGGAAATGAGTTGCTTCGCCGATACTCGGTCGATGACGGCCTGCGTGATGTCTGTCGTGCCGCTGCTGCCACCAAATTCGCGCGGGCGCACGGCCTGACTCGCGAACGCATCCTGAACAGCAGCGTCGATGATGCGCGCGCCGTCCGCCAAGGCTTCATCGTCGTACTTCCCTGCCATCCACTCGAGCATCATCGACGCCGAGAGAATCATGGCCGTCGGATTGGCGATGCCCTGCCCTGCAATGTCGGGTGCCGTACCGTGCGCCGGTTGGAACAGGCCATATTGATCGCCGATGTCGCCTGAAGGCGCCATGCCCATGCCCCCCACCAGTGCCGCGACAAGGTCGGAAAGAATGTCGCCGAACATGTTCTCGGTAACCAGGACGTCGTAGCGCCAGGGTTTCAAGATCAGATTCAAGGCCATGGCGTCAACGTAAGCGCTGTCGGCAGCGATCGTGGGATAGCGCCTGGATTGTTCTTCGAAGATCTTGCGCCAGAACGCCATGGACTGGAAGACGTTCGCTTTGTCTACGCTGGTGACGTGGCCGGGCCGCCCTTGTGCACGGCGCCGCTCGGCGAGCTTGAACGCAAAATCGCAGATGCGCTCGGTGCCGTGACGCGTGATTTTCATCGTGTCCAGCGCGGCGCTGTCGCCCTCCATCACACCCCGGCCACGCGCATAAAACAGCCCTTCCGTGTTTTCACGCACCAGCACCAGGTCGATCGCGGTCGCCTCTGGATGACTCAAAGGACTGGGCAAGCCGGCGAAGCTACGAATCGGCCGAACGCCGGCGTACAAGTCCAACGCAAAACGAATGTCGAGCTGCGGGATGATCTCGGTACCATCGGCTCCCAATACATGGGGCAGCCCCATGGCGCCAAACAGAATGGCGTGGGCATCACGGCACGACTGCAATGTGCTTTCCGGCAGCGCAACGCCGGTATCCAGGTAGTGTTGCGCGCCAGCGGGGTGGGCGACGGTTTCGAAACGCCGCCCAATGCGTGGCGCAACCGCTTCCAGCACAGCCAACGCCGACGCCATGACCTCTCGGCCGATGCCGTCGCCCGGCAATACCGCGATGGCGTATTTCGAATGTGATGCAGTCATTGGAGATGATCCCTTGATGGTGATGGATGTCGAGCCGTCAAACCTGTTGAAGACGAAAGCGTTCGAAGATCGCGAGCAGTTCACGGCTGGCACGCTCTCGATGGGCCCGGTTTTCGCGCACCGAACCCTCGATATCACCCGCGCGCAGACGCTCCACCAATGCAAAGTGCTCCTTGGTGGAGTTCACGGGTTTGGGCCGTAGCTTCAGCGTGAACATGCGTGCCCGATGCGCGCGATCCCAGTAGTTCAAAACGGTCTGATGCAGTTGCCGATTGTGCGAAAGCAGAACCAGTTGCTCGTGGAAGCGCTCGTCCGCCCTCGCCCAGGCATCCAGATCATCCGCTTCCAGCGCCTCAGCCATATCCTGTGTCGCACGGTCCAACGGCAGAAGCTCCTCGGCCCCGGGTCCGCGACGCGCCACGATCTCTACCGCCATGCATTCGAGTGCCGTCAACACCTCATAGATCTCGCGCATATCGGCCAGCGACACCGGCAGCACCCGCATGCCGCGTCTGGGAATCACTTCAACCAGCCCCTCACGCTGCAGACAGATCAGGGCTTCGTGAATGGGCGTTCGGCTCATGCCGAGCGCAAGCGCAAGCTCCTGCTCAAGGGCCTGGTAGCCCGGCGCGAAGACGTTGTCCAGGATTCGCCGGCGCAATTCGGCGTACGCCTGGTCGGCCATGGACGGTGTTTCCTGCGAAAGTGCTTGAGCATTCATTTGTCGGTCTGCCAATCTGGAAAGCCGGTAGCGCATTAATTACCGTATACATTAATGCATACGTTAATCGGGCCGACCGATGTTGTCAGTTAGTGTTAACCCGCGCCTACGGCGCGGTGCCGGCCCAATCCATGGTGCGAAACCACGCTCGCAGGTGATCGACGAAGAGCCGCACCTTGTAGGGTAGGTAACGTTTGCTTTGCACAACGGCGAAGATGTCGAGTCCCTCGCATCGGTAGTCGGGCAGAATCACCTGCAGCGCGCCACACTCGATATCCCGATGAACCATGTAGCGCGGATGCATGGCGATGCCGCCGTCATTGCGCGCCAGTTGCATGATGGCCTCGCCGAGATTGGAATTGAACGAGCCGCTCACGCGCACCACATGCTTCTCGCCGTGTGAGTCGATGAACTGCCAGGCACCCGTCGGCGCCTTTAGACTATGCAGCAGACAGTTGTGCCGCGCGAGATCGTCGGGGTGAACAGGTTGCCCCTGCTTGTCGAGATACGCCTGCGAAGCCACGAGCAACTGAGGCACCACGGCAATCTTGTACGCGATCTGGTTGGTATCGCGCAGCTTCGGAGCGATGCGCAGCGAGAGATCCATGTTCTCGGCGATGAGATCGCTGCGCCCGTCATCCATCAGCAGCGATACCTGCATGTCGGGATAGCGACCGAGAAAGGCATGGATCGCCGGCGCCAAGTGGCGCGCGCCAAACGATGGCGGCGCGCCCACGCGGATGCGGCCGCTCGGCCGCTGCACGGGGCTGCGCACCAGATCCTTCAGATTGTTGATCGTCATCGACAGCGCCTCGGCGTTTTCCAACAAAATCTCGCCACTCTCGGTGAGATTGACGCGCTTGGTATTGCGAGTGAGCAGCTGCGTTTCGAACTCCGCTTCCAGCCAGGCGATCTTCTTGGTGATTGCCGACCGGCTGGTGCCCAAGCGTTCCGCCGCCTTGGAGAAACTCAGGCCTTTGGCCACCTCCACAAATACCTCGATGCACTCCACCGTATTCATTTTCGTCAGCCTTGCGTTTCCAAAATGGAAAAAATGATTTCTCCATTTTGAGGGTTAGCTGGAGTGAGACAGGTCTATAGAATCGTCTCGTCTTCACCGTCTGGACCGCGCCATGGCTCGCCCCGATATCGACTATTACCTCTTCGGTACCCACGTGCGATTCGGCGATGGTTGCGCAATGACGCTGGCGCAGGAGCTCAGGGAACTCGGCTGCCAGCGGCCCGTCATTCTGACGCAACCGCGCATGTCCGCGTCCGCCGATTATGCTCGCCTGCGCGAGCGCTGTAGCGCACTCGCGATCCTCGAATCGCACGATATTCCGCAACACGGCGATCTTGACTCGCTTGAAGCGCTGGCTGACCGGGCCCGTGTCCACGAGGCTGACAGCATCGTGGCAATCGGCGGCGGCAGTGTGTCCGATTCGGCCAAGGCGCTTGCAATGCTGCTGGCTGAAGGTGGCCGGCTTGCCGATCACACCACCCGCTTCACGCCGCCTGCGAGCGTAACGATCCCGCTGCGCACGCGCCCCAAGCTGCCGATCGTGAGCCTTCCCACCACAGCATCGGGCGCAGAAGTCACGCCGGGCTTCGGCGTGCGCGAGGGCGACCACAAGTTGCTTTTCTGGAACCGGCATCTCGCCAGTACGGCGATCCTCATCGATCCGGTACTCAGTCGCGATGTGCCGATGGCGCTCATGCGCTACACGGCGATGAATGGCCTGGCGCACTGCTTCGAGGGCATTTATTCGCGCAACAAGTCGGTGATCGCCACGAGCATTGCGTTGCAATCGCTGGCGCTGTTCGCGTCGGCGCTGTGCGAGCACCAAACGGAGAGCATCGATCAGACGCCGGGTGCTGCATCCGACCCGGATCACGACCAGCGCGCGACCATCCTTCTGGCGGGCCACCTTTCGGGCGTAGTGCTCTCCATGGCGCGCACTTGCCTGCATCATGCCATCTGCCATGTCATCGGCGGACGGCACAACGTGGGTCACGGCGCCGTCAATACCGTGATGCTGGCGCACGCGCTGCGCTTCAACGCCCCGGTGGTTCACCCCGATCTCGCCCCTGCCCTGCGCGTCCTGAACGACGCTGCCGGAACCCATTACGACTCACCTGCCGACTGGGTTGACGCCGTCAATCGCCATTGGGGGCTGCCCATGACGCTGTCCGCGTTGGGGCTGAGTGCGTCAGATCTGCCGGCCATCGCCGAACACACCATGGGCGAACGCGGCCTGGCGCTCAACCCACGCCCGGTGACGACTGCCGACGTCCTCGCCATCCTGCATCACGCCTTGTAATTTCGTTGGAGACAATATGAGAGTCGAACCCAAAGCGAGCGCCATGGGCGCCACCATTCACGACATCGATCTGGCGCAGCCATTGACCGATGCGCAATATCGAGAGATCGAGCAAGCGCTGGGAAAGTACGGCGTGATCAGCTTTCCGAAGCAGCAACTGAACGCGAAGCAATTGCGCGATTTTTCCGAGACCTTCGGCAAGCTGGAGATCAACGTCGCCAACCTTTATCACGACCCCGAATTTCCGGAGGTGATGATTCTTTCCAACATGCTTGAAGACGGCAAGCCGATCGGGTTGAGCGATGCCGGTCAGGACTGGCATACCGACATGTCTTACAGCAAGACGATCGCCTTCGCCAACGTGCTCCACGGCATCAAGATTCCGACGCGCGATGGACAGCCGCTGGGCAACACCGAGTTCTGCAACATGCACGCCGCGTACGAGGATTTGCCGGCGGCGTTGAAGGAAGAGCTCGACGGCATGACGATCACGCACGACTTCAATATGTTCTGGGAAATGATGCGTCGGGAAAAAGGCAGCAGCCGTCCACCGTTGACGGAAGAACAGCGCCGCCGCAAGCCGCCCGTATCGCATCCCGTGTTTCTTACCCATCCGATCACCGGCCGCAAGGTGCTTTACGCCAACCCCGGCTATTCCACACGCATCAACGAGCTGCCTGAAGCGCGCAGCAAGGAAGTCCTGGCGTTTCTCTTCGCGCATCAGACGCAAGACAAATATCGCTACCGCCATCGTTGGACGGAAGGCGATGTACTGATGTGGGAAAACATGGGCACGATCCACAACGCGATTCCGGATTACCGGCCGGACGAACATCGTCTGATTCGCCGATGCCAGGTGATGGCCGACCGATATTTCCCTGACGCATTCTGAGCATTCGAAAGGGGCGCCGCACCCATGACGCGCGGCAGGATCGATGGCATTGCCCGCGCAACCGGATCGATCCATTCAAACCACAACAATATCGGAGACAACACCATGACATCACGCAAGCTCCTTGCCCTCGCTGCGCTTTCCCTGTCGTGCCTGACCTCAGCCGTGGCCCATGCCGCCGATTATCCCGAGCGCGCCATTCGCATGGTGGTCGGGTATTCGCCGGGCGGCCCCACGGACGTGATCGCGCGCATCGTGGCCAAACACATGAGTCAGAATCTCGGACAATCGGTGATCGTGGAAAACAAACCCGGCGCCAGCGCCCACATCGCAGCCAACGATGTGATGCACGCCGCGCCCGATGGCTACACCTTGCTCGTGACTTCGCTCACGCTGAACGTCAACCCGCTGCTGTATCCGGATCGCTATCAATACGATCCCATCAAGGCCTTTGTTCCGATCACCAATCTGGCCAATAATCCGCTGGTGATGGTCACAAGCTACGATTCGCCCTACAAAGATGTGGCGAGTCTGATTGCCGATGCCAAGGCTCAGCCCGGCAAGCTCACGTTCGGTTCATCCGGATTCGGTGGCTCGGCCCATCTGGCGGCGGAAATGTTCTCTACCGCTGCCGGTGTGAAGATGACGCACGTGCCCTACAAGGGCAACGGGCCCGCGCTGCAGGAAACGATCGCCGGCCGGATATCGTTCATGTTCTATCCCAGCGTGGGCATCGCAAACTACGTGGTCGACAAACGCTTGCGCGTGCTGGCAGTGGGCACAAACGACCCGCGCCCGGACTTTCCCGGCGTGCCCACCCTGGAGAGCATGGGATTGAAGGGATTTGAGGAAGGTGCGCCTTGGGTCGGCGTGCTCGCGCCTGCGGGCACGCCCAAGCCCATCGTCGACAAGCTGAACAAGTCTGCCCTCGATGCGCTGGCGCAACCGGAAGTGCGGGAGCAATTGGGCGCCCTCGGTTCCGTCGTCATTGGCGATTCGCCGGAGGCCTTCCGGCAGTTTCTGATCAATGACAAGCAGCGCTGGGCACAGGTGATCAAGCTAGGCAACGTCACTCCTGAATAAGGCGCGGCGATGCGATCCACTCTGACCGACTGCTTCTCGATCGACACGCTGCGAAGCGCCGCACGGCGGCGGCTGCCCAAAGGCGTCTTCGACTTCTACGACGGCGGCGCGGAAGACGAAATCACGCTCAACGACAATTGCGCGGCGTTCCGGCGCGTGCGTCTCATGCCGCGCGTCTTGCGCGACGTCAGCAATATCGATCTTTCCGCTTCGCTCTTCGGGCAGCCGATGGGACTGCCGCTGGCCATCTCGCCTACAGGTGCCGTAGGGTTTGGCTGGCGCGGTGGCGACATCGCACTCGCGCGTGCAGCGGCGCGCTTCAACATCCCGTACACGCTGTCGACATCCGCCACGGCGTCCATCGAGGACATTGTAGACCAGGCGCCAGGCCGGCACTGGTTTCAGGCCTATATCCTGCAGGACAAGGCACGGCTGCACGATTTGATCGAACGCGCCCGCGTGGCCGACTACGAAGGCTTGATGATTACCGTGGATCTACCAGTGGGCGGCAAACGGGAGCGCGACTTCGTCAACGGGCTGGCGTTTCCGATGAAGCTCAACCACCGCAACATCGGCCAGTTCGTACGCAAGCCGCTTTGGTCGCTCAACATGCTGATGAAGGCGCCACCCACCATGCCAAGCTTGGCCGGGATGAAGGCGTTGAGTTCCGACTCCAAAAAAATGGCGTCCGTGGCGGGACGCAACTACGATCCCGCGTTCGATCTCGAGGGGCTCAAGGCCTTGCGTGACCGCTGGCCCGGCAAGCTCATCGTCAAAGGCGTGTGCCACCCGCAGGATGTCGACGCCATCCTCGCATTGGGCGTGGATGCCCTCGCGGTGTCCAACCATGGCGGCCGGCAACTGGACACGAGCGTCGCCACGCTCGATGCCCTCCCAGGCATCGTGCGCGCCACAGCGGGGCGCGTACCCGTGCTGCTGGACGGTGGCGTGCGCCGCGGCAGCGATATCGTCAAAGCGCTGGCGCTCGGCGCAAGCGGCGTGATGACCGGGCGCGCCACCCTCTTCGGCGTGCTGGCCGCCGGTGAAGCAGGTGTGGACCAGGCGCTCCTGATCCTGCAGGACGAGCTACGCCGCACGATGCAGCTGTGCGGCGCAACCCGTCTGGCCGACATCGATCGTGGGCTACTTGCACCGGTCGAGTCTCAACCTTTCTCTGGAGCAGCGATCACATGAGCGACACATTGAGCACGTGCACAAATCGCGTCATGGCGTTTTTTCGTCATCTCGACGACCGCGACTACGAGGCACTTACTGCCTTGATGACGCAGGACGCGACCTGGCATCGCCAAGGTGCCATCCTTCATGGGCACCAGCAGGTGCATGACGCGCTGAAGAAACGACCGCAGCATATGCGCATCCATCACCTGATCACCAACCTGACCGCCGATCGTTACGACGAGCACACCTGCGTCATGCGGGCCTACATGGTGGTCGTACGCCATCAGTCCGACACCGCCCTCCCCGGACCGGCACCGCTTGCCGGGATCGAATCCATTCGTACGACCCATATCGATCTGAAGCGCGTGGACGCCCAATGGTTCATTCAGACGATGCGTAACGACGAACCCAGCTTTCTGGCCACCGCCTGAACTTTCAAGGACAAGCTCACATGAGATGGATCCGCTACAACGACGACGCGCAATCTCGCTACGGCATTCTGAGCGACGACGACCGCATCACTGCCGTCAAAGGCAACCCTTTCGAGGGCTACGAAAAAACGTCCACGATTCTCAGGCTCGATGACGTGCGACTCGATGTGCCCGTCATTCCGCCCACGTTTTACGCGGTGGGCCTGAACTATGTGAAGCACATCGGCACGGAAGGCAAGGCCATACCCACGAAGCCCGACGTAGGCTACCGGGCAAACAATGCACTGATCGCCCATGGTTGCGACGTCATCATGCCGGTGGACGCCACCCGCGTGCACTACGAAGGCGAGCTCGTGGTGGTGATCGGCAAGAAAGCCCGGAATCTGCGCGTGGACGATGTGCAAGCCTGCATTCTCGGCTACACCATCGGCAACGATGTCAGCGAACGCAACTGGCAGGCCACCGATCGCACCTTCTGGCGTGCCAAGAATACCGACACCTTCAAGCCCATGGGCCCGTGGATCAGCACGCAGGCGGACGTTGCAAACATGGAAACCGTTGTTACGGTGAACGGCCGGGAGACCACTCGATTCGGTACATCCGATATGCTGTTCGGTATCAAGGAATTCATCGTGGACATGAGCCGGTATCTCACGCTCTACCCCGGCGACATGATCTGGATGGGCACCGATGGCGAGTCGCCCAATCTTCAGCATGGCGATACCGTCGAGGTCACCCTTACCGGACTGGGCACGTTGACCAACCGCTTTGTGAAAACTGGAGAGTTGTAATGCGCGCTGCCTGGTATGCGAAAAATGGTGCTGCCGCCGAAGTGCTGACCGTCGGCGAACAGCCGACCGTCGAGCCCGGCGCCGGCGAGGTGCAGGTCAAACTTGCATTGTCGGGTATCAATCCTTCGGACGTGAAATCGCGGCAAGGCAGTCGGCCAGTGCGCGCCGGCATCATCATTCCGCATAGCGACGGCGCCGGCGTGATCGCTGCCGTGGGCAGTGGCGTCGACGCCGCCCGCATCGGCGAGCGCGTGTGGATCTGGAATGGCCAGTACAACCGGCCTTACGGCACAGCCGCCGAATACATCACCCTGCCGGCCGACCAGGCAGTTCACCTGCCAGACGCAACATCTTTCGAGGCGGGTGCCTGCATGGGCATCCCGGGGCTCACCGCATACCGCGCGGTAGAACTTGCCGAAATCGGTGCCAACGACAGCGTGCTCGTCATCGGTGGCACCTCAGGCGTGGGGTTCTATGCCGCGCAGATGGCACGCGCACGCGGCGCCCGGGTCATCAGCACCGTTGGATCGGCGGCAAAAGCGCAGATGATGCGAGACGCGGGATTCGACGACGTCGTCCTCTATAAAACCGAGTCTGTAGCCGACCGCGTTCACACCTTGACGGACGGCGCTGGGGTGAACGCCATCATCGATATGGATTTTTCGACCAGCGCCGGGTTGGTCGATCAAGGGGTGCTTGCCCCGCACGGCAGATTCGTCTGCTACGGCTCAAACGTGCGCGATGCCGTGCCGCTGAACTTCGGGGCCTGGATGCCCCGCTCCATCAGCCTGCACTTCTTTCTCGTCTACGAACTTGACGCCGAGGCGCGCCGGCGCACGGTTGATGGGCTGAACGCGTTACTTGAAGCGAACGTGCTGCAGCATGTGGTACAGCCCGCCTATGCGTTGGAAGAAATCGTTGCGGCACACGAGGCGGTCGAGCGCGGTGCGGTGCTCGGAAACGCGGTGCTCGATGTGGCGCGGGGTCGTTAGAGACGGCCACTTCTCTCGCGGTTTTCTACCGGACTAGTTTCTCGGCGTTACCGAAGTTCCTGTCAACACCTCCGCATACGCATCTACCATGCATGTGATGATGCGTTGCGAAAGTGTGCTTACGGGAAAGTGTGATGATTGAACGGAGTAGGCATGAAACTCAAGTTTCTCCGAAAAAGGAATTTCGCAAACCTCCTGTAGGCCGAGCGCTCGCGGTACCACCGGATTCACGATCGAAATGCCTAAGCCCTTGCCAACCAGGGCACAGATAGTCGATGCATAGGGTGTCTCAATTGACAAGCGTCTGCGTCCGTCGAGAAAATGCCGGTCGATCATTTTCCGGTTGTAGCTTCCCCCTGGCAGCGAAATAAACTCTAAGCCGTCAAAGTCGCGAGGCTGCAGCTCCCCTCTGGTTACCAACGCGTGTGTGCGGCTGACAATCGCTACACCGCGCGCGGTATTGATTCGCTCAAATCGCAAATTCTGCGAATCGTTCGGCACCGAACAAAAGCCGACGTCGCAATGGCCGGTCGAGGTCCACTTCGAAACGGCGTCGGAACTTCCCATGTTGACGACAACCGGAACGCCCGGATAGGCATTCCGGAATAATCTCAATGCCTCCGGCAGCACGCATTGAGTTATCGAACCAACTGCACCTATTCTCAGCAGACCCGTACCCCGTTGCCTGATTGAATCCGCCGCGTCATTCAGCGTATCCAGTCCTACGAACGCCTTCTCCACATCGGCATAAAAAGCATCTGCTTCGGGCGTAGGAATCAGGCGGGTGCCACTTCGCTGGAACAAAACAAATCCAACCCGTTGTTCCAACAAAGAGATCCATCGACTCACATTGGGCTGCGAGGTGTGCAGAAGCCCCGCCGCACTCGTCATCGAGCCAGTGAGCATAACGGCGCGAAAGGCCTCAATCTGTTTGAAGTTCATGGTGTCCTCAATGATGGACGAAATTCTTGCATGTCCTGACGCTCAACGCGACGCCCATATCGCGAATGAATAAACAGCTATGAACCTGTGATTTGACGCATTCTTTGGCGGAATCGCACACTGGCGCATCTTCATTTTCTTGCCGATCATCATGGAATCCAAAGTCAGTCGTCGTCTGAAACAACCGCCGGCGCCCGAGGTCATCAAGTACATCTTTGGTCCTAGAACGACCAGACCATTCTTCGTCAATAATTTCGACTTGCTGACCCAGATCAATTTCGCGCATCTGGTGATGCTGAAAAAACAGGGGATTCTCGGCAGCGAAAAATCATGCCTGCTCGCGCAGGCGTTGATCGAGATGCAAGCCGATGGGCCGGATGCCGTAGAGCTCGACCCTGCCCGCGAAGAAGCCTACTTCAACTATGAAGCGCACCTGATCAAGAAGATTGGCCATGATCTAGGCGGACGTTTGCATACCGCGCGCAGCAGGAACGATATCGGTGCGACGAACGATCGGATTCGGGCGCGAGATTTCACGATAAAGATCGTGAACTGCCTGGCAGGCGTCATTGAAGCGGCACTGAAACAAGCAGCGGCGTACGTCGACTGCGTCATGCCCGGCTACACCCATATGCAAGCCGCACAGCCCATCACCTACGGCTATTACTTGTCTGGCGTAGTGGATGCATGGCTGCGGGACTACGATCGACTGCTCCACACCTTGAAGACCATCGATGAATGCCCGCTGGGGTCGTGCGCGCTTGCGGGAACGTCATTTCCGATCGACCGAAACTTGACGAGCGACCTCCTCGGTTTCAGCGGTCCGACGAACAGCGCACTGGACGGCGTCGCCTCACGTGACTTTGCGATGGAATTAAGCGCGCATCTTTCCATTCTCATGATCACGTGCAGTCGGTTCGTTCAAGACGTCTATATATGGTCCACACCAGAATTCGGATACTTGTCGTTGCCCGACAGTATTGCCGGCACCTCCAGCATCATGCCCCAGAAGAAAAACCCTGTGGTGCTAGAGTATCTGCGGGGCAAGACAGCGCACGTCATCGGTTTGACGTCAGCGGCGCTTACAACGGTGAAGTCGACCCCTTTCACTCATTCTGGCGATAGCAGCCGCGAAAGCACACGAGGGTGTTGGGAGAGCTGCGAAGAAACGCTGAAGGCGTTGGAACTTTTGCGATTGCTCGTCGATCAAGTGGTTCCCGATCGCTCGCGTATGTCGCAACGCGCGTCGGAAGACTTTTCAACTGTCACCGACTTGGCGGACCTGCTGGTAAGGGAAGCAGATGTGTCTTTCAGAGATGCACACCATATCATCGGTGCCGTGGTACGAACTGCCCTGGACGGCGGCTTGAAGGCGATCGGCATTACGCCGGAGATGATTGATGATGCCGCAATGCAGGCGCTTGGAAGATCCGTCGTTCTGGACACGGATGCCGTTCGAGAATGTCTGAACCCAGCGCGAAACGTCGGCAATCGTCTTTCGTATGGTGGCCCTGCTCCCGGTCGTGTATCTGAACAACTCAGGCGGCAACGTGCCGAGCTGGCGACGAAATCTTCGAATGTCGAGATCACAATCAAACGGGTCGAGACGGCACGTATTGAACTGCAGAAGCAGATTCACGCGTTGGCTGCGGCAAGACCGCATCAGGCGTCGAAAGAAATTCAAGTTTCGAGATAAAAGGGGCAAAAGATGTTCAGCGCAACCTCGATCATTACCAGTAACCATCGACGGGTCCGGCAATACGGCGAACACCCGAGATGCACGAGCGGCAGTCTGAAAGTTCGCTCATGTTTTATGGCGTTGACGCTGTCGCTCATTTCGATGAGCGCACAAGCGGAATACCCGGAACGCCCGATACGGTGGATCGTCCCTTCTGCAGCATCTGGCGGGTCGGACGCTGCGGCTCGCATCGTCACTGAGCAACTGAGTAAACGACTGGGTCAGCCCATCGTGATCGAAAATCGCCCTGGTGCCAGTGGAGCCATTGGCCTCGATGCGCTTGCTAAGTCGGCTCCTGATGGCTACACGTTAGGTACGGGCAATATCACCAACATCGTGCTCAATCGGCAATTGCGAGCAAAATTGCCCTTCGATCCTGACAAAGACCTCATTCCGGTGGCCAAAATCACCACGCAGCCTAACGTGCTCGCCGTGAATCCGGAATTGCCGGTCAAGAACGTCAGCGAGCTTTTCTCTTACGCCAAAGCACACCCCAAAACCTTGTTCTATGGCTCTTCGGGATCCGGCTCGAGCATGCACATTGCCGGCGAAACGTTGAATCAGGTAGCCGGCATCGATATGGTGCACGTCCCGTACAAAAGCTCGCCGGCTGCCAACACTGACCTGATCGGTAATCGCATTCAAGTGCTCGTCGATAACTTGAGCACCTTGGCTCCCTATGTGCAGTCCGGCCAGGTTCGCGCTTTGGCCGTTACCTCACCAACTCGCTCCACGCTTCTTCCACAGGTGCCCACAATGGTCGAAGCCGGTGGGCCGGACTTCCAACTGGTCGTCTGGGGCGGCGTCGTTGCGCCCACAGGCGTGCCACCTGCAATCGTCAAACGGGTCAGCGACGAGATCATTGCCGTGCTTGCACTTCCAGACGTCCGACAGCGCCTGGCCGAGCTTGGCTATGAGGCCGACGGCCAAGGTCCGGAACAGTTCGGCAAGCTGATCCGGCAGGAAAATGAACGTTGGGGTGAGATCATCCGAAAAACCAAAATTCAGCCGGACTGATCGCATATCCTGGCGCCGGTCCCAATCGTCGACCAGCGCCCTGATCGATCCACGGCAATCGTCATTCAGCACCACCGGCGGCCAACCGCTCCTCCATGGAAAAGCCGTCGATATAGTCGCGAAAGCACTTCAGGAATGCCATCTCGGCAGAGCTTCGCTGGGCGTTGCGGTGCCACAGCAGGTGCAGGTCGACGGAGCACACGCCCTCGCCAGGCGGCAGACGCCACAGACGTCCCTCCTCCAGGTCGCGCTGCACGCTGTGTTCCGGCAGGCAGCCAATTCCTAAGCCGGCGATAAGCAGGCGTTTCACTTCATCGTGCTGATTCGACGTGGCGATGACGCGTCCGGAAAATCCACGCTGGTCCCGGAAAATGGTGAGTGGCGACAGGCTATCGCCCAGCGCGTCACTTGCAAACGACACGAAATTCTCGCTCATTAAATCCTCGATGCGAAGATCCGGCCTGCCGAACAACGCATGGTTGCGACCGCAGAAGAGCGCATATCGCTGGTGCAGGAATACCTTGCTTTCGAGACGTTTGGGCATCTGGCGGCACAGGGCAATACCGGCAGTGCCGGCGCCCTGGTGCATAAGCTGGACGATTTCGCTGCTCGCAAGAACCTCCATCTGCACTTCGATGCGTGGGTACTGCCGATGGAACTGCGACCAAAAGCGGTCGTAGACGTGCGAGTGGATTCTGCTGGCCACATACAGATGAATCCGGCCCGTTTCTTCGACTTCCGTCTGCGACACGTCCGATAGAAGTTGCGAGACATTGCCGTGGATGGCTTCCGCTGCGCGGCAGACTTCTTCGCCCGCATTGGTGACGGTGAAGACCGTGTTGTGCCGTTCGATCAGGCGCCGGTCGAGTTGCTCTTCCAGTCGTTTCAACGCCTGACTGACCGCCGACTGCGTTCGATGCAACTTGGCGGCAGCCCCGCTGATGCTGCGCTCCTGCACGATAACCAGGAACGTTCTCAACAGATTCCAATCGAGATGATCGGCGATTCTCGTCTCAGGATGGGCAGGCAATTTCATCGGGTCTCGCACGAAAGACTGCGGAGCGAATGGCCCGCAGGTGGTGCCAGACATTATTTCATCTTAAGTGAAATATTAAAAATCATAAATTGACGTAATGTCGTCACGGGAGCGATAAACACCACTTCGAAAAATGAAAACTCCCAAGAGGAAATGATGCGCGCTTCTGCCGCTCCGTCCGCATCTCGCCAGCCCGTGCGGGCTGCGACTGCCGCCTTCGTCGGCACCACCATCGAGTGGTATGACTTCTACATTTATGCCATGGCTGCGGCACTTGTATTCGGCAAGGTGTTCTTTCCTACCGCTGACCCGTTCGTCAGCACCATGGCGTCGTTCGGCACCTTTGCTGCTGGATTTCTCGCGCGCCCGATCGGCGGCGTTATCTTCGGCCATTACGGCGATCGGGTCGGTCGCAAGAATGCCCTGATGACCACACTGGTGATCATGGGCGTCGCCACGGTGGGCATCGGGCTGCTGCCAAGCTATGAGACAGCCGGGCTCTGGGCGCCCGCGTTGCTGCTGCTTCTGCGCCTGGCGCAGGGATTGGCGGTAGGCGGCGAATGGGGAGGCGCAGTATTGATGGCCGGCGAGCACGCCTCACAGCGCCGCAAGACGTTTGCCGCTTCGTTTGCGCAACTTGGAAGTCCGGCAGGCCTGATCCTTTCGCTACTTGCGTTCAGATTACTGACGACGCTGGATGAAGCCGACTTCGTCAGTTGGGGGTGGCGCGTGCCGTTCCTGATCAGTGCCGTGCTGCTGCTCGTGGGTTATTTCATCCGCGTGGGTGTGAATGAATCGCCCGACTTTGCCAAGGTGCTCGAGCGCCAGGAGCGTGCCGAAGTGCCGGCCAAGGAAGTGCTTCGCACCGCTTGGCGAACCGTCGTGTTGTGCATGGGCGTGTGTACGGTCGCGATTGGCGGCATTTACTTCACAAATACCTTCATGCTGTCTTATACGACCCAGACGTTGGGTCTGAGCCGCACGCTCATTCTTGACTGCCTGTTCGTCGTGGCCATCATCCAGTTTCTGGTGCAACCGCTGGCGGCTTGGCTGGCCGACGTGATCGGCCCGACGCGCGTGTTGATCGCCGCCGCGATGTGCTCCGTGATTGCGCCCTATCCGATGTTCATGCTCGTCACTCAAGGCACGGCGTTCAGCATCATTGCGGGTATTGCGATCGTGCTCGTGTTCATGGCTGCTATCTACGCTGCGATGGCGGGATACATCAGCTCGGCGTTTGCCACGCACATCCGATATTCCGGCATTTCACTTTCGTACCAACTGTGTGGCGCCGTCGCGGGAGGCATGACGCCGCTGATTGGCACCTGGCTGATCTATCACTATCCCGGGCAGTGGCTACCTCTCGCCATTTTCTATTCGGTGCTCTCGTTGATTACGCTGATCTCGATCTGGGCGCTGGCCGGCCACAAGCGCCGGATCGCGTCGACCGCGTCCCCCTCCCCTGTTTGAGCCGCCCGCAAACACCTAAAAAGGAAACCCGATGACCGACGTCACGATGCCCCCCGCCCTTTCTGAAGACAACACCCGCCGCATTCTGGCGGCCGTCGACGCGCACTTCGACACGCAACTGGAATTCACGCAGGATCTTGTGCGATTTCCTTCCCTGCGAGAGCAGGAACACACTGCGCAGGATTTTCTTTACGAAGCCATGCGCGCACGCGGCTTTTCGATGGATCGCTGGAAGATCGACGTGAAGGACATCGAATCGCATCCCGGTTTCGGACCTGTGACGGTGTCGTATGAAAATGCCTTCAACGTCGTGGGTACATATCGACCCGTACAGCAGACCGGTCGGTCACTCATCCTGAATGGGCATATCGACGTGGTGCCGACGGGCCCGCAAGATATGTGGAGCCGCTCGCCTTGGGACCCCGCGATCGTAGACGGATGGATGTACGGTCGCGGATCGGCCGACATGAAAGCCGGCCTGGTCGCCAACCTGTTTGCGTACGACGCCGTGCGCGCAGCCGGGTTTGCGCCGGCGGCACCGATTTATTTCCAGTCCGTCGTCGAAGAAGAATGCACCGGCAATGGTGCCCTTGCCGCACTATTGCGCGGCTACCAGGCCGACGCCGTCATCATTCCGGAGCCCGAGGAAAACATGCTCGTGCGCGCCAACGTGGGCGTGCTCTGGTTCAAAGTGCGCGTGCAGGGGCATCCCACCCACACGCGCGAAATGGGCAACGGCTTCAACGCCATCGATGCCGCCTACGCAGCGATCGAGGCGTTGCGTCGGGTAGAGACCAAATGGAATGGTGAGCACCACTGCCATCGCCACTTCGAACACCTCGATCATCCGATCAACTTCAACATCGGGAAAATCGAGGGCGGCGACTGGCCGTCGACGGTACCGCCTTGGTGCGAGTTTGACGTTCGCGCTGCAATCTACCCTGGTACGACCGCGGACGAAGCCCGCGCCCAGATCGACGCGTGCCTGGAAGAGGCCGTCTCCGATCCACGGCTTGGCGGCACCGCGCCGAAAGTCACCTATACCGGCTTCTATGCTGAAGGGTATGTGCTCGAGGAAGGCAGCGCGGCCGAAAACACCCTGCGCGATTGTCACAAGATTGCTTTCCAAAGCGATCTGGAAAGCTTTACCACACCCGGATATCTGGACGCCCGCGTTTTCGTCATCTACGGCAATATGCCCACGCTGGTTTACGGGCCTAAGTCACTCGATATCCACGGTTTCGATGAGCGCGTCCATATCGAATCGCTGCGGCTGATTACCAAGACCATTGCCCTGTTTATCGCGCAATGGTGCGGCGTGAGCGAATCGGACGCGCCTCAAGCATAGGCAACCCCGCCTTTGAAACTGAGCGCTGCATAAAACTGGCTGATGCCTTTGACCCAGCATCAGCCAGGAATTGTTCTTCTTCTTGCGGAGCGTAGAAGTGCAGACGCTCGCCCATGTCTGACGACCTAAGCGCTGCCCGTGACGCCCCCAACACGATCGAGTGTTTTGCGGAAATACACTCTTTCGAAGCCATGCTCGGTTCTACGACCCGTGACGACAAACCCGAGTTTTAAATAGAGACCGATGTTTTCATGCATTTTTTCGTTCGTGAAGAGTGTTATCGCCGCCAGGTTCATTGATCTTGCCATCGTCTCGGCGTGCCCCATGAGGACTCGTCTAAAGCCTTTGCCCTGCGCCTCAGGCGCGACGCACAGATTGCCGACCATCAAGGCATCGTGCTGTGGGGTGATCACGATCAATCCGAGCACGTTCTGCTCGCGTTTCAGCACATGGATCTTCCCGGATGTCACCATGGCATCGTAATCGGCATCCATGGGTGCCGGCCGTCTGCCGATGCGTGGCACATACTTGGAATAGGCTGCAATGACGATGTCGCGAATGCGATCGACGTCGTCTCTGGTAGCGATCTTCACATGCACATCGTCATGCCAGGGATCATCACCTCTACGCGGCGGATGATTGGGGTCGTCGACGTATCTCTTATCTGTCATTGATCAGTACCCATGCTTGATCGGGCCCATCGCGCGAACGCGTGACGGCCTCAAAGAACTTTAATCAGCCTCACCCTAACCCGACAACATTCATTCCGTTGCGGCTTCTGCCCCCACCCAACCGTTCGGCGTCAGACTCGCCGCCAGCATCTCGAGCATCACCTTTACCTTCGGCAAACCCTCACGGCTTTTCGGCCAGACCAGATTGATCGGCAGGCTATCGGTAGCCAGGTGCGGCAGCACTTCGATCAACGTGCCGGCATCGAGATGACGCTTGACAACCCATATGGGGAGTTGCGCGATACCGTGTCCGCCCAATACGGCAAGCACGAGACCTTCACCATCGCCCACCGCGAGCCGGGCGGGCAACACGCGCCGCTCCACATCGCCCGAGTGCGCGCCCACGAAATACCAGGGGCGCACCACGCCATCGGTTGATGCATAGCTGATGCACTGGTGTGCTTCAAGATCGCGATCGGTGTCCGGTGTGCCATGCGCTAGCAGGTATTTTGGCGACGCGCAGAAGATGAGTCGTTGGGCGCCGAGAAACCGATGGCCCCAGGTCGAAGGCCAGGTATCGGAGCCGCCGATGCGCACCAGAATATCAACGCCCTCTTCTACCGGATCGATAAATCGATCCGAGAAGGAAATGTGCGGCATCAGCTTCGGGCGGTCTTCCACAAATCGCAGAATTGCCGGCAAAGCATGCAACCGGCCATACGACGCCGGCAGATCGATTCGCACGCGACCCGAGGCCTCGCCTTCGTCTGCATGCAGCGCCAGTTCGGCTTCTTCAAGTTCGGACAAAATGCGGGCGCATGTGCGGTAGAACTCGGCACCCGCGTCGGTCAACGCGAGGCGTCGCGTGGTGCGGTCGAACAATCGTGTGCCAAGGCGGCTTTCCAGACGTGCAATACCTTTGCCCACGGCGGAACTTGTCAGGTTCAAGCGTTCGGCCGCTGCTGTGAAGCTGCCCAGATCCGTCACAGCGACGAACACGTCAATGCCTTTCAGTCGCTCAGAGGAAAACATAACCGCCTTATTCAAGAATTGGATTCCGCTCAATAGGTAAAAGATAGCCAGAATCAGCATTCAATTCTTGAATAAGCTAGCGCAACCCTTCCATTGAGTAAAGTCTTATGCAAGCTTCCGCAGCCACATTGGCTCCGCTTCCGGATCACGTCCCCGCCCGTACAGGGCCCCAGATTTTCATCATGGCCGTCGCCGGCTTCGTGATCGTGACCACGGAGTTCCTGATCGTCGGCCTGCTGCCCGCTTTGGCGCGCGACCTGAATGTCTCGATTGCGCTCGCGGGGCAGGTGGTCACGCTGTTTGCATTCACCGTGATGTTGTTCGGTCCTACGATGACGGCCAAGCTCGCGCATCTGGACCGCAAGAAGCTTTTCACCTTCATCCTGGCGGTGTTTGCCGCGTCAAATGTCCTGGCGGCGTTGGCAACCAACATCTGGGTGCTCGGCGTGGCCCGGTTTATCCCTGCGCTGCTTCTGCCCGTATTTTGGGCAACCGCAAGCGAAACCGCAGGACAACTGGCTGGCCCGGGGAAATCCGGCAAGGCCGTGTCACAGATCTATTTGGGTATCTCTGCTGCCCTCGTGTTTGGTGTACCGCTGGGCACACTCGCCGCCGACACCGTGGGTTGGCGCGGCAGCTTCTGGATTCTGGCGGCGCTATCGTCGTTGATCGGTGTACTCATGCACGTGTGCATGCCCGCCTTGCCGGCGTCGCCCGTCACAGCGGACGGCGTGAAGCAGACCGCCATTCTCAAGCAACCACGCTTCCTCGCGCATGTGCTCTTGTCGATACTGGCATTCACGGCGATGTTTACGGCATATACCTATCTTGCCGATACGCTCGAAACGCTTGCCGGCATTCCGGCTAGTCAGGTGGGCTGGTGGTTGATGGGCTTTGGCGCGGTTGGCCTGATCGGCAATCATCTGGGTGGTGTGATGGTGGACCGCAAACCGCTCGGCGCCACCGTGCTGTTTCTGGTGATCCTGGGCGCCGGCATGCTGGCCGCCGTGCCGCTTGCCGCAGAACGCTCCTGGCTCATCGTGGCACTGGTCGCTTGGGGCATCGCCTATACCGCACTCTTTCCGATTTGCCAGGTGCGGGTAATGCAGGCGGGTGCCAAGGCGCAGGCGTTTGCGGCCACGATGAATATCTCGGCGGCGAACGCCGGCATTGGGCTGGGCGCTATCCTGGGCGGCCTCGGTATCCGTCATTTCGGCCTGGCATCGCTCGGCGTGATATCCACGCTCATCGCTGCACTTGCAATCGTGGTGGCGTTGTTGATGATGCGCGGCCAACCGCGCCGTTGAGGCGGTCTTGATCCCCAAGCCCGAGCAGCCGGCGTTGCCGTTACCGATCCCGCACGCACATCAGCGTTTGCTGACCGAGCGCGACCAACGTGCGCTGCGCCGCCTTGATCGCAAACACCTCCAGCTTACAGATGGTGAGCGTGCGACCGGAACGCACCACTTGCCCGACTGCCTCGAGATACTCGCCCTCGGCAGGCGCCAGAAGATTGAGTTTGAACTCGACCGTCAGCACGGAGTGGTCGGCTGGGAACTGCGTCAGCCCGGCGTACCCGCCTGCACTATCGGCAATCGAACTGGTGCCGCCCGCATGAAAATATCCGTGTTGCTGCGTGAGTTCCGACCGGAAAGGCAGGCGAATGACGACCCTGCCCCACGACACGGTGTGCAGGGTGGCCCCAAGCAACGCCATCAGCCCTTGCCGATTGAAGCTGGCGGCAACGCGCGCTTCGATTGCAGCAGTCGAGAGTTCGGCGGGTTGTTCCTGGGGCATGTTCGCGTCTCCGGGATTGTCGGTGCTCGACGGCACCGTCTGCAATGGGAGCGAACATCATAGCGGGAGCGCAACGCGCTGGGATACGCGCAAAAGCACAGAGGCCCGATATGTCAGGCCTCTGTGCTTCCGGTCGCCATGTCGAATTCCGCGATCAGCGGGCCGGCACCCACCAGTCATTCTTGACTGCGGCTTCTTTCAACAGGTTGAAGTGGGGCTGGCCGTTCGCGCTGATGCGTTTGATGCCTTCCAGCGCACGCGACGCCAGTTGTTCCGCCTGATCCATCGAGACGATCACGCCCTGAAACGGCACATGCCACTGCTTTACATCCGACAAGCCCTCGGGATGCCGCGTCTCTGCACATAATTTGTACGCTGCACCATGGGCCTCCAAGACTTTGACGTCGACAATGAATCCATCGATTAATTTCATCTTCCTACTCGGAAATCGTCTGAGACGTTGGGATAGTGCCAAGAAAGATCTGCCGAGGCCAGACACGAAACGCTACATTAAGTTGCTGCACCGCGGCATTCAGCTTCGTGTCACGTTCACGTTGTTGCCGCTATATCGCCCGGAGCGCCAGCATCAACGATGCAAGGCGCGCTAATCGGGCCATTGTGCTGTAACGTCCAGTCAAGGAAACGCCATGAAATCACGCCGAATGTGTAGGATCGCCGGGCCGTTCGGTAACGATTCGAGCATGCGTCAAGGCGCCTGCAGCTCTATCGCTGCGGCTTTGATCGTGCTTTCCAGCGCAATCACCACCTGTGTGGCCGCGGTGGCGCGATCAATCACGAACTCGAGCTCGCCAAGCAACGGCATCCCATGCTCCAGCTTGACCAGGCCCTCTGGAATCACGTAGTCGGCGAACGCGCTGATACCCAAGCCCGCCATGGCAGCCGCCTTCAAGACGGCCACGCTGCTGCTGACCGTGCTGATCTTGTAGGGGCGCCCGATCGCCTTAAGCGTTTCCAGCACACGGGTCCGCGACACGCTGGGCTCCGGATGCAGCGCCAGCGGCAAAATGGCTTCGCCGCCGGTAATCGGCGACATCGGGCCCACGCACCAGTAAAGTTTTTCGGTACGCACCACCTGGCCACGCTGGCTGCCGCTTACGCGCTTGGCAAACACCAGATCGTGTTTGTCTTCATCGAGCTCGCGAAACAGATCGCCGCTCATCCCCGTCGCGATATGCAGTTCCACTTCGGGATTACGCTGCTGAAAGCTGGCTAAGGCAGCGGTGAGCCGCAGCGACGCAAAGTCTTCGGATAGTCCCAGGCGCACGGTACCGTTCAATGCGGGGCCGCTGACCGCTGCGAAGGCCTCTTCCATCAACCCGAGGATGTTGCCGGCGTAATGAAACAGCGCGTCGCCCTGACGGGTCGGGCGGACATTGCGCGTATCGCGTTCAAGTAGGGCGCAGCCCAGAATGTCCTCAAGACGCCGCACATGTTGACTCACGGTCGACTGCGAGAGGCTCACTCGTTCGGAAGCGAGCGTAAAACTGCCCGTCTGAACCACGGCGACGAAACTGCGCAGCAACTCGGGCGACAAGGGACGCATTACGAAACCCTCTGAATGGCGGTTGATAACTTCATAAATGGCCAAGGCCACCGAGCCTATCATTTTACGTGGGCGCTCGACCGCCCTGCCGATCCGGCACGTTTGTGGAGGAATGCAATGACGAATTGGGATCATGCCCAGCGCGACAAATCGCAGCGGTTGGCCGCTGGCGCCCGTTTGGCGGATGGCAAATGCGTACCCGCAACGGAAGCGACCCGGCTGCTGGAAGCGGTAATTCGCCCGGGCGATCGCGTCTGCCTCGAAGGCGATAACCAGAAGCAGGCGGATCTTCTTGCGGTGGCCCTGGCCGATGCGGATCGCGGCATCGTTCACGATCTGCACATGGTGCAATCGGGTGTCGTGCTGCCCGAGCATCTCGATGTGTTCGAAAACGGTATCGCCAGCCGCCTGGACTACGCCTACTCCGGCCCGCAATCGCAGCGCATTGCGCAGATGCTGTTCGGCGGCAAGATCGCGCTCGGTGCGGTGCACACCTATCTCGAATTGTTCGCGCGCTACTTTGTGGATCTGACGCCGAACGTGGCGTTGATTGCCGCAGTAAGCGCCGATCGGGACGGCAATCTTTACACCGGTCCCAATACCGAAGATACCCCCACCGTGGTGGAAGCCACGGCCTTCAAGAACGGCATCGTGATCGCCCAGGTCAATGAGATCGTCGATCGCGTGCCGCGCGTCGATATCCCAGGCGACCGCGTCAACTTCGTGATCGAGAGCGACAAGCCGTTTTACGTCGAACCGCTCTTCACCCGCGACCCAGCCGCCATTACGGAAACGCAGATCCTGACCGCGATGATGGCGCTCAAGGGCATCTACGGCCCCTACGGCGTGAAGCGGCTCAATCATGGCATCGGCTTCAACACTGCCGCGATCGAACTGATTCTGCCAACCTACGGCGAGCGGTTGGGTCTCAAGCACAAGGTAGCGGCTCAGTGGGCATTGAATCCGCATCCCACGCTGATTCCGGCAATCGAGTCGGGCTGGGTGGAGAGCATTCACTGCTTCGGCTCTGAGGTCGGCATGGACGATTACATCCGCGCCAGATCGGACATTTTCTTTACCGGCCCCGACGGTTCGTTGCGCTCCAACCGTGCGTTCTGCCAGACGGCGGGCCTGTATGCGTGCGATATGTTTATCGGTTCCACGCTGCAGATCGATCTGCAGGGGCATTCGTCTACGGTCACCGCCAACCGCATCGCAGGCTTTGGCGGCGCACCCAATATGGGCAGCGACGCCCGGGGTCGCCGGCACGCCAGTGCGCCCTGGCTGAAAGCGGGGCTGGAGGCCGACCCCGATGCTCCGGCCCCGCTGCGTCGCGGGCGTAAGCTCGTGGTGCAGATCGGCGAGACCTTCGGCGACAAGAACGTGCCGATGTTCGTCGAGCAGCTCGATGCGATCGCGCTGGCCGAAAAACTCGATCTCGATCTGGCGCCCGTGATGGTCTATGGCGACGACGTGAGCCACATCGTGACCGAAGAAGGGATTGCCAATCTGCTGCTGTGCCGCAGCCCGGACGAGCGCGAGCAGGCCATTCGCGGCGTGGCCGGCTATACAACGGTGGGCCGTGGCCGAAACAAAAAAATGGTCGAGCACCTGCGCGAGCGCGGCATCATCCAGCGGCCCGAAGATCTCGACATCAATCCGCTCGATGCCAACCGCAGCATGCTGGCTGCGCGGTCGATCAAGGATCTGGTGCGCTGGTCTGGCGGGCTGTATGCCCCGCCTGCGCGTTTCCGCAATTGGTAAGGACGAAACATGGAACATCTACTGTATCGGCAGGCCACCCAGCGCCCGGCGTTCGCCTCGACCGCGGCAGCCGCTGCTTCGGCGTCGAATGCCCGGCTCAGTTCTGGCGACGGCTTGACGCCCGCGCCCATCGCGCGCGCCATCGTGGGCGTGGTCGCATCGGGCAACCTGGAAGTGCTGGTCGAACACGTACTGCCGCATGACCAGTACGAAATTGACATCCGCACCTCGGCCACGGGATTTGCCGATGTCTGGCAAGCCGTGGTCACCGACTTTGCCGACCGCGGCGCACTGGGTGGCTTGCGGTTTTCGATCAACGATGGCGGTGCGCGACCCGATACGGTGAGCTTGCGCCTGGCGCAGGCGCTGCGCGCCATCGCAGGAGGTCACGCATGACTGCAAGCACACAATACGCCGAGCCACTTCTGGCCCCGGCGTTGAACGGCGACGCGAGCTGGTTCGAGGCCTCGGCCCGCCAACGCATCGATGGGCTGCTGGACGCCCACACTTTTCAGGAATTTCTCGGCCCTGAGCACCGGGATACCAGCCCGCATCTGGCGATCTTCGACCTCCCCACGCAATTCGACGATGGCATGGTGGTGGGAGAGGGCCGCCTGAACGGGGCGGCCGTGCTGGTGGCTGCGCAGGAAGGCAAGTTCATGGGCGGTGCCTTCGGCGAAGTGCATGGCGCCAAACTCACCGGTCTTCTGCGCGCAGCCGCTGTGCGCCGCGTGCCCGTGGTGATCATGTTCGAAACCGGTGGCGTTCGCCTACAGGAAGCCAACGCCGGCGAACTCGCGATTGCGGAAATCATGCGCGCCCTGATCGATGCGCGGCTGGCCGGCGTGCCCGTGGTGGGCCTGATTGGCGGACGCGCCGGCTGCTACGGCGGCGGCAGTTTGATCGCAGGCTGCTGCTCGGGGCTGGCGATTTCGGAGCTCGGCCGTCTGAGCGTGTCGGGCCCTGAAGTGATTGAAACCAATCGCGGCATCGAGGCGTTCGACGCCGCCGATCGGCCGTTGATCTGGCGCACGATGGGCGGCAAGCACCGCTATCTGCTGGGCGCGGTCGATGCTTTCGTCGACGACGCCATACCGCAGTTTCGCGATGCGGCGATCGGGTTGATTGCCCAGGCGCCCACTCTGGATCTGGCGCATCTGGCACGTGTGCAATCGCAACTGGCCGATCGGCTGGACCGCCTGGGTGCATGCGCCGATGCAACCGACGTGTGGCGGATTCTGGGTATCGCATCCGACGTGGATGTGCCCGACCTCGAACCTGCGGCGTTTGCCGCGCTCGCTCAAACGCTCAAGGAGTTCGGTGATGACGTTCGATGATGTGATGCAGTCCCTGTTTCCCGATGGGCACGACGTGGTGGAGAAGGACCATCTCGTGTTCGGCTCCGGTAGATTGCCGCACGCAGGTCGCGTTGCCGTCATCGGCGTCACGAACAAAGCAGCAGTGGGCGTGGATGAAGCGCTGATCTTGTCCCGTCATGTGCTCGACGTCATTCGGGCGGCCGATGGCGTGCCCTGCCCCATTTTGGTCGTGATCGATAGCGACAGCCAGCGCATGAGCAAACGCGACGAGCTGATGGGCCTGAGCCAGTTTCTTTCGCATCTGGCGATCTGCCTGCGTGTGGCCGACGCACGCGGGCATCACACCCTCGGCCTGCTCTATGGGCACACGGCTGCCGGCGCGTTCATTGCCACTGCGCTGGCCACGCGCACCTTGGTGGCGGTGCCGGGTGCGCACCCCTCGGTGATGGACTTGCCGTCGATGGCCAAAGTGACCAAGCTGCCGCTGGCTGTGCTGGAGGAAAAGGCGCGGTCCACCCCGGTATTTGCGCCTGGCCTGGACAACCTCGCGCAAACGGGCGCCATTGCCGCGGTCCTGGATGGCACCACAAGCCTGTGCACCCAAATCGACGAGCTGCTGCTCACCTCGGCGACCGGCGACACGCGGGAGGCGACCAGCGACACCCGCGACCGCCTTGGTCTGGCGCGCGGCGGTCGTCCCAAGGCGGCCGACATTGCGCAGCGCGTCTATGACGCGGCCCTGGCGAACGCCTGAAGCGTACCCATGACGTGCCCGATCCCGTCGCTTGACGCCTGCCGCCGGCGCCACACGCTGCTCCATCCTCGAGCCGAGGCATGGAAACGCCTGCTGGACGCCCGGCCCGAGCTGGCGGCGCAACCCCTCGTGCGCGATTGGGTCGCGCGCGGCTGGCCGCTCATCGCGCGCCGCCCCTCAGCGCACGAGCAGCACGGCATTGCGGTGGGCCTGCCGTTGCCGCCCTCGGCCGGCAAAGCCCGTCTTGCCCTGATGTTGAATCATGACGACATCTTGCGCGCCGAGCCGTTGCCCACACTGATGGCCTGCCTCGATACCGCGCCGATGGCATGGCGCCCTGCCCTGCAGGCGCTGCTGACGGCCGCTGCCGCGCATCGGGTTGACGTGCATGTGTTCGGCAGTCTGGCCTGGCAATATCTGACGCGGCTCACGTATCTGTCGCCCACTTCGGACGTCGATCTTGCCTGGACGCCACCCTCGCGGGATCGACTGAACCCGTTGCTGCACGCGATTGCCGAGGTGGATCGCGCAGCACCGATGGGGGTGGATGGCGAAATCGTGCTCGCCGACGGCGCGGCGGCGAATTGGCGCGAACTGCACGATCGGTGTGAGGATGTCATGCTCAAGACTTCCGGCGAGGTCATACTCGCCACGCGCTCCTTTTTCGAACAAGGTCTGACATGAATGCGGCCACCTGCCCGTTCGCCCCTGGTGCACATCGGGATATCCCCATCGGGCCCTGTACCGCCGAGACAGAACATGCGGATGGCGGCCACCAGGCCGATCGGATCGGGCCTGCGGATAAGCGCATCATCGACGCAGCTGCGCGGATCGCGGCCTGGGCCGAACGCAGCTTGCGCCTCGAGATCGAGACCTGGCCCAAGCCGGGGCTGGTGAGCCATGTGGATACAGGCAGCCATAACGACATGACTGCCGACACCTTCATGCGCAGCGCCCGGGCACTTCATCCCTACTTTTCGGCGCTGGCGCAAGCCGGTGCGCGCCGCGAAGAGATGACCGCGTTGCGCAAGATAGGGCTGCGCGCCGAACAGGCGATGCTGGCGGCCACGCACGGCGTGAATACGCACCGCGGCGCCATCTTCGGGATCGGGCTGCTGAGCGCAGCGGCTGGGTGGCGCCTGGCCCACGAGGCGCAACCGCATGCATCGCTCGGTGCGATCGTGGCACGTGCATGGGGACACGCGATCGAAGCCGAACCGCGTGCGGCGGATAGCCATGGCGAAGTGGTCGCCCATCGCTATGGCGCGGGTGGCGCGCGGCGCGAGGCCGCACGCGGCTTTCCCAGCGTGTATGAGGTTGGCGTTCCCGCGTTGCGAGCAGCGGCCGCACATGCGCACGGCGATCGCGAAGCGATGCGCGTGCAGGCGTGTTTTTCCTTGATCGCGGTCGTGGAAGACACCAATCTTTTGCATCGCGGAGGACCGGACGGCCTGGCGTATGCCCAATGCGAAGCGAGGACGTTTCTCGCGCGGGGCGGTATCACGCAACCCGACTGGCGTGCCCGTGCTGCAGCGATCCATCGCGGGTTCGTCGTCCGCAACCTGAGCCCTGGCGGATCGGCAGACCTTTTGGCCATGAGCGTTTTCGTGGATGGGCTGCCATGACCCTCGCGCTGCTGTGCACCGGCCAGGGGCACCAACACACAGAGATGTTCCGGCTGACCGGCCGTCTTGCGGCGACGCAATTGCTGTTCGATGCCGCAACCCCGCTGTTGGGCTGGGACCCGCGGGATATGGCGCATTGCGCCGATTCTGATCTTTTCGCCAACCGGCCGGCACAAGTGCTTTGCACCCTGCAGGCGTTGGCGGCTCAAGCGGCGCTGCGCGACGCCCTGCCCCGGCGGCTCTGCGTCGCCGGCTACAGCGTGGGCGAACTGGCGGCCTGGGGCGTGGCCGGCGGCGTCACCCCGCTGCAAACGCTGCACCTGGCGGCGGATCGGGCCGATGCGATGGATCTCGCGTGCCAGGGCGCGCAAGGATTGCTGGCCGTGCGCGGCCTGGACGAGCGCACGATGCGTGCATTGTGTGAGGAAAGCCATGCCGCCATCGCCATCGCCAATCCGGATTCGGCCTGGGTGGTGGGTGGCTTGCTCAGCGATCTCGATGCCGTGGCGCAAGCGGCGCGGCAATGCGGCGCCGCGCGCGTGACGCCGCTTCGCGTCGCCGTGGCGTCGCATACCCCGCTCATGCTGGCGGCCGCGCAGGCTTTCGAGCAGCATCTTTTCGCCGTGCCCTTGGCGCAGAAACTGCCTGCCGGCGTCAGGCTCTTTGCCGGCATCGATGGCGCCGCCGTCTTCGATGTGCGCGAAGGTGCGGGCAGGCTTGCGGCACAAATCGCCCAAACGATCCGTTGGGATGCCTGCCTGCAAGGCTGCGTGGAAGCAGGCGCCACGGCGTTTCTCGAACTCGGCCCGGGCCATGCCCTGGCCGACATGGCGGCCGCGGCTTATCCCGGCATCCCCGCACGCAGTCTCGACGCCTTTGCCACACTGGACAGCGCGCGTGCCTGGATCACCCGGGTAACCTCAACGCCAGGCTACTGATCGAGCGTGGCTCCCCCATCCACACGCAAATCATGCAAAGTGATGTGGCTGGCGCGATCGGACAGCAGGAACAGAATCGAGTCGACGATCTCGTCCGCCTGCGCAATCTTGCGCAGTGGAATCCCCAGCCGGTAATCGGCCAGCGATCCTTCGATCACCCTCTCCGCCGACGATCCGGTGCGCCACATGGCGCGTTGCATTTCCGTATCGGTGGACCCCGGCGAGACGATGTTGCAGCGGATGCCGTGCTCGGCCAGCTCCAGCCCCAGGCAGCGCGTCATCTGCGTGACGGCAGCCTTGGAGGCGGCATACGCGCCCATCGACGCCCTCGGCGTGGTGGCCGCGTTGGAGCTGACGTTCACGATCGCGCCCCGCTTGCGCGCGATCATCCCTCGCGCCACCGCGCGACACACATTGAACGTCCCATTCACATTGACGGCGAAGGTGCGCGACCATTGCGCGTCGCTCAGATCGGCAATCCTGCCCATTTGCAGGATACCGGCCACGCACGCGAGTCTGTCGATCGGGCCCAGGGCGCGCTCGCCTTCTGCGACGGCGGCGTTGACGGCGGCGGCATCGCTGATGTCGACCTCGGCAATAAACAGTTGAGCCGGGTTCGCATTGGCTTGCAAGGCCTGCAGGCCCGCCGCATCCTGGTCGAATGCGATCACGCGGGCACCCTGGGCCAGGAGCGCCTGCGCCAACGCCGCGCCAATGCCGTTGGCTGCGCCGGTGACCAGCGCGCAGCACCCAGAGAAGGCGGTGTCGATCGAGGCGTTACCCGACATGCGCATGCTCCGCCGCCGCAGCTGCATTGCCGAGCGCGTCCATGACGGCATCGGCCGTGAGGCTTGCGCCGCAACGGCGCGCCACGTAGTTCACCGCCATGTCGTGTTCGGCGCGCGAAAAATCCGCCACCCCATCGATCACCATGAAGGACTGCACATCCTGCATGAAGGCTTCGAGTGCCGTGGCCATACAACCGATGTGCGCGTAAACGCCGCAGATGATCAGTTGATCGCGGCCCAGAGCGGCCATGCGGGCACGCAGATCCGAGCGTTGAAAGGCGCTGTAGCGCCACTTTGTCAGCACGGTGTCGCCCGCCTTCGGGGCCAGCGCGTGGATGATGGGTTGCGCATCGCGATGCTCGGGCGCCGTCAAACCGGGCCCCCAGAAATCGTTGAGCAACGCTCGGTCGTGCGGCGGCTGCTCGGTAGGCTGGGCGGTGTAGAACACCGGCACCCCGGCCGCATCGCATTGCGCACGCAGGCGCGCGATGGTGTGCACCAGCGGCACGATCGGCGGTTGTGCGATATCGAATTTGTTGAGGAAGTACGCCTGCATGTCGTGAATGAGAAACACGGCGCGGCTCGCATCGGGCAACCAGTTCACACGATTGGCAACCGGCTCGGTCGGCATGGCATACGGGGCGATCGCGGGTATCGTCATCAAGCGTCCTTTTTGGGGCCACGCCTTGCGCGGCAAATCATGGGGCGAGTCAGTCGGCAGTCAGTGCGCGTTCGAGTCCGAGCGCGCTCAGCATCGTCCGAAATTTGGTTTGAGTTTCGGCGGTTTCGGCTGCGGGTACCGAGCCCGGCACGATACCGGCACCCGCATACAGCGTGGCCTGGTGCGGTTCGCAGAGGGCGCACCGCAGCGAGACTGCCCACTCGCCATCGCCGGCCGCGTCCATCCAGCCGACGAACCCCGCGAACAATCCCCGATCGAAGGTTTCAAGCTCGGCAATCGCCGTTTGCGCCAGCGCCGTCGGATATCCGCCGACCGCAGGCGTGGGATGCAGCGCAACGGCAAGATCAAGCGATGTGGTTGCCGGATCGGCCAACTCGCCTTCGATGGTGGTGGACAAGTGCCACAGCGCATCGGTGGCCGTAAGCGATGGCTGGGAAGGCACGTACAACGTGCGGCACAACGGCCGCAGCGCCTGTGCGATCGCATCGATCATGATGCCGTGTTCGCGCCGATCCTTGGCCGACGCAATGAGCATGCGTGCCGCATGCTGATCCGCGTCCGGGTCCAGGCAGCGCGCAGCCGAACCCGCAAGCGGATTGAGCATCACACGGCTGCCGCAGCGCCGCACCAGCAGTTCGGGCGTGGCGCCCAAAAACACCGATCCTGGCGTCAACGGCACAGCATACGTAAATCCATGCACATTGCGCGTCAGCAGATTGGCGAGCAATCCGTGCACATCCAGCGGTGCGCTCAGCGCAAGCTTGAGCGTACGCGCCAGAACGACCTTGTCCAGATCGGTGGTCTCGAATCGCCGCAGGGCGGCGACCACCTGCGCTTCATAATCGGCAGGCACCGGCAAGGGGGTGGAGCTGACCACGTGCGCCCGATCCGGGCGCGCGCGATCGCCGCCGGTACGCGGCGCTCGCACAAGTGCGCCGGCGCGCAGGGCATCGCTGGCCAGTCCCAGGCGGGCGGGCGCGTGAGCGTCGAAGGGCACGGCACCTACGACGACGGCGTCGGCCATACCCGCTTGCGCCGCCTGCGCGAACAGTGCACGCACCTGACGATTGCGCCCGGCCGGTGCCGGGTCGGTCGTGCACCAGGCAACGTCGGACGCGATCAGCGTGGCAGTCGGGGAGGCAAACAGGAAGGCGCCGTTGCGATAGTGACGCAAGACATCAGGAATATCGAGCGGCCCGGCACGATCGAGTACCGCGTGGGTCGCCTCGGATGAACAAATAGACACGTTGAGGATCGCCGAAAACATCTCCAAGGCGTGCCACTTTATCATTAATGAGACATCTTCTCATTGCGAATTCGATCTGCTTACGATTCGCCGGTCGCGGCGTTTCCTCCGCCTGCCCTTGCCTCACCGCATCCACAACGGCGTGACTGCCGTGGCGTCGATCTCGAACAACATGCCGTCCAGGGCCAGCCGCGGTACCGGAATCAGTGTGCATGCCGGCGCGGCGTGCCCACCCGTGGCGATTGCCAGATGTTTGTTCAGGACCGCCATGCGCGCCGCGCAATGATCGACGATCAGCACAGTGAGCTTGACCACGTCTGCAAATCGCGCGTTGGACGCCTGCAGTGCCACCTGCAGATTGGCGAACGCCTGACGCACCTGCACCTCGAAATCGGGCGAGCGTTCGCCCTGCGCATCTTCGCCGCCCTGCCCGGCCACGAACACATACCGGCCGGGCGCCTGCACGATGGCCACATGCGAATACCCGTTGGCGCTGGGATCGTACAAGCCAGTTGGGTTGAGATAGACCGTCTGCGCCCGATCGCAGCACGGCAGTTGGTTGTAGGCCGACATCGAATTGATTTCCAGAATGAACGAAACAGCGGCCATTCTGATACCTCAAGTAAACTTGAGGTCAAGCGTTCGTTTTCGGATTTTTCACCATGCCCAATACCCGGACTTCGGCTTCGCTCACAAACGACCTGACCGTGGGCGAAGTCGCTTCACGCAGTGGCGTCGCGGTATCCACCCTGCATTTCTACGAATCGCGCGGCTTGATATCGAGCACGCGCAATGCGGGCAATCAGCGGCGCTACCCTCGCGCAATTTTGCGACGCGTGGCCGTCATCAAAGTGGCCCAGCGAATGGGCATGCCCTTGGGCGCCATCGCCGAGGCGCTCGGCGCGCTGCCCGATCGCCGCACGCCAACGGCAGCTGACTGGCGAGGCCTGTCGGCCGCGTGGCGCGACGATCTCAACCAACGCATCGATATGCTGACCCGCCTGCGCGATCAACTGGATGGATGCATCGGCTGTGGCTGCCTGTCGATGGATGCCTGCCCGTTGCGCAACCCTGGCGATACGCTCTCGGTAGAGGGGCCGGGGCCGCACTTCGGCCCGCGCGGGGCCGAGGACTGACGAGGAGTAATGCGACGTGGGCGCAACGCCCGGCTACCCCTGTTCGGCCAGCACGATTTGTCGCTGCTTGCCCCAGGTGGATCCCACAGCGGCCAGGATCAGTACTGCCGCACCGGCCAGCAATGCCGCCGACAACGGCCGCGTGAAGAACACGCTGTAATCCCCGCGCGACACCATCATGGCACGGCGGAAACTCGACTCGATCATCGGACCCAACACAAAGCCCAGCAGCAACGGCACTGGCGACACCGATAATTTGATCAGTCCATACCCCACCACGCCGAATGCGGCGAGCAGGTAGATATCGAATACCGATGCACGAACCGTGTAAGCGCCCACGGCACAAAACACGAGAATCGCCGGAAACAGGAAGCGATAAGGAATGCTCAGGAGCCGAATCCACACCCCGATCAGCGGCAGGTTGAGCACCACCAGCATCAGATTGCCGATCCACATCGACACGATCAGCCCCCAGAACACCTGCGGGTGACTGGTAATCACCTGCGGTCCCGGTTGGATGTTTTGAATCACCATCGCGCCCAGCATCAGCGCCATGACGGCGCTGCCGGGAATCCCGAGCGTGAGCAGCGAAATGAAGTTGGTTTGTGCCGCCGCATTGTTTGCCGACTCCGGACCCGCCACACCTTCGATGGCGCCGGTACCCAGCTCGTACGAATATCTGGAGAGCTTCTTCTCGGCAGTGTAGGCGGCAAACGACGCGATCGTCACCCCTGCTCCCGGCAGGATACCCAGCACCGAACCGATGGCCGTGCCACGCGCAATCGCCGGCATCATCCGCCGCGCGTCTTCGCGCGTGGGCAGCATCCTGCCCACCCGGGCGATCGTGCCGGCACCCGTGTCGCCGCGGCGTTGCTGCTCGAGGTTCACGGCGATCTCGGCGATGCCGAAGATGCCCATGGCCAGTGCGGTGAATTCGATACCGTCGCGCAAAGCGAAGACATCGCCTGAGAATCGCACGGCGCCCGAGTTCACATCCGTGCCGACCAGGCTGAGCAGGACACCGATCACCATCAGCCCAAGCGACTTATCGATGGCGTCCGACGACAAGGCGATCGAGCCGACCAGCCCCAGGAGCATCAACGAGAAGTATTCCGGCGGACCAAAGCTGAAGGCCACGGCGGTGAGCGGTACGGCCAGACAGGCCACCAGCAAGACCCCGAAGCTGCCCGCGATCAGCGAGCCGATCGCCGCCGCGCTGAGCGCCGGGCCCGCCCTGCCCTGCAGCGCCATGGCATGCCCATCGATGACGGTAACGGCAGACGACGATTCGCCGGGAAGCTTGAGCAGGATCGCGGTGGTCGATCCGCCATACTGCGCACCGTAATAAATGCTGGCCAGCATGATGAGCGCGGACGTGGAGTCGAGCTGATAGGTCAACGGCAGCAGCATGGCGATCGTCGCGACGGGGCCGAGTCCGGGCAGTACGCCGATCAGCGTTCCCACGAAACAGCCAAGGAAGGCATAGCCCAGGCTTTGCCAGGACATCGCGGTCGCGAAGCCCAAGGCGAGATTATCGAAGAGATCCATCTTGATTCCGAAAGACGCGTCGGACGGTCAGCCCAGCCAGACAGGCCACAGATCGAGCGGCAGCCCGAGCACCAGGCCAAACGCCACCGCATTGACCGCAGACAGCACGGCAGCGTTGATCAGCGTGCCGCGCCAGGTAAACGTGGGGCTGGCCAAACTTGCCGCCACGACCAGGATGACGATGGCCGCGACCAGGCCGAGCGGCTTGATGACGAGCCCGAAGAACACGACGGCGCCCGTCATCCACGCCAGCGATCGAAGGTCCCAGGGGGCCAGTGCCACCGGCTGCATGCCGGGCGCAGTCGACCTGAAGAGCACGATGGCGCCCAGGGCCATCAGGATGAGCGCCAGCCAGAACGGAAAATAGCCCGCGCCCATCCGCGCGGCGGTGCCCCGTTCGTAGTCGGCCGCATAACAGGCAAAGCCACTGCCCACCGCCAGATAAAGGGCGCCGACCACGGCGTCGCGCTGATTGCGCACCCGCCGCTTTGGCCAGCCCGCCAATGCATCGTCTGCCATGGGCTACTTCAGCTTGATGTCGGCGGAGGCCACGACTTTCTTATAGCTCGCGATGTCCTGCGTCACGGTGTCGTTCACTTCGGCAGCCGTACTCGCAGCAATGGTGAAACCGAGGTTCTCGAGCAACGCAGCGGTCGCCGGTTCGCGCAACACCGCGACGATATCGCGATTGATCTTGTCCACGATGGGCTTCGGCGTGGCGGCGGGTGCGACGAAACCCTGCCAGCTTTCCACCACGTAATCCTTCACCCCCGCCTCCTGCAGCGTGGGCACGTCGGGCAACGCTTTCGAGCGGTAAGGCGTGGTGACGGCCAAAGCGACGAGCTTGCCCGATCGCACATTTTCAGTGGCCGCAGCCAGGGTGATCAGCATCGCGTCGATGTGGCCGCCCAGCACGTCCAACGTCGCCGGCCCGCCGCCCGGGTAAGGGATCTGGTTCGTCCTGGCGCCGATGCGCTCGTTGAGCAATTCCACGGCGATATGCTGCAGGCTGCCCGTGCCGCCGGGCAAGGCGACAGTGATTTCGCCCGGACGCTTGCGTACCAGTTCCGCGAACTCATCGAACGTCTTCACGTTCAAGCCTGGCCGCACCACCAATAATTGCGGATTGACGACCGCCTTCGTGACACCGGTGAGATCGCTGACGGGATCGTAGGGCAACGTGCCGGGCTGAATGGCATTCAGCGATAGCGCGTCGCCACCGAGCAGCAGCGTGTAGCCATCGGCTTTGGCATGCGCGACCGCGGCATTGCCGATCGTGCTGCTGGCGCCGGGCACATTCTCGACCACCACCGTTTGCCGCCATTTCTCGGTGAGCTTTTGCGCTACCGTACGGGCCAGCTTATCGGCGCTGCCACCCGCCGACACCGGCACGATCACGCGCACGGTCCGGTTGGGGAATTGATCGGCCTCGGATTGCGCATGGAGGGGTTGCAGGGCGAGTAAGCCAAACACCGTCGACGCCGCGACGGCGCGAAACAGAGCTGCGCTTTTCATGATGATGGATTCCAGGGGTGGTCGTAGCGTCGAGTCGATAACGTGAACGAGCCATCAGGATAAGAGCGCGCAAGCCCGCCCCACAAATACCGATATGCCATGACGTTATGCCGCGTCAAAGCATATCGATACGTGGAAAATCCATATCAATCCATCTTGATATCCGCGGCTTTCACAATGGCTGCCCAACGCGCCATATCTTCAGCGAGGAACGCGCGAAAGGCGTCGGGCGTAACCACCTCGGCCACGAATCCCGCAGCCACGATCTTCTGGTTGACCGCCGGATCGGCAAACGCCTGCCGCGCGGTCGACGACAACCGGGCAACGATGTCGGGCGGCGTCTTTGCCGGCACGAACAAAGCCGTCCAGGCATCGGCCTCGGCATTGGCGACACCCAATTCCGCCAGCGTGGGAATCTCGGGCAACTGACTGCTGCGATCCCGAGAGGCCACGGCCAAAGCGATCACGCTTTGATTGCGCACAAAGGGCAGCACGCTGGGCAAGGTCGTAAAGGTGGCGTCGATGTGTCCGCCCAGCACGGCTTGCACGGCATCCACACTGCCCTTGTACGGAATATGCGTGAGCGGCACACCCGTGCTGCGCTTGAACATTTCGGCCGCCAGATGCGACGCGGAACCATTGCCGCTTGATCCATAGTTCAGTGGCGCGCCGGGCTTGCGCGCCAAGGCGATGAACGCGTCGAGCGAGCGCACACCGAGATCGCGCCGCACCACCAGCACATGCTGCAGTCTGCCCAGGCCCGCCACCGGCTGGAAGTCCTTGATGGGGTCATAGCCGAGGTTGGGATACAAGGCCGAGTTCGCACCGTGCGTCTGGTTTGTGCCCAGGAGCAAGGTGTAGCCATCGGGCTCGGCTTGCGCCACATGCCGCGTGCCGATGGCGGCCGATCCGCCGGGCATGTTGGCCACGATGGCCGGTTGGCCCCACTGCTTCAGAAATGTTTCGGCAGCAGTACGGGCGATGAGCTCGAGAGAACTGCCGGCCGGGTATGGCACGACGATTCGGATCGTCCGGTTCGGATACGATTGCGCCTGCGCCTGCGCTGTCGCGGCGCACAGCACGAGCGCCGCGCCCAGCGTTGCCAGCACGCGTCTGCGGGTATGGATCATGACGGTCTCCTCATTATTTTTACCGCACCTGCTGTCGCGGGCGGCTATCGGCACTACAACACCAGGGCACGCCGAGCCGGCGTCCAACCTGGCAGAAAACGGTTTACGTTCTTGAACGGGTTTTTCGCTCAACCCCCAGCCACCTTCCATTTGACGTAGCGACGTCGTCGCGCCGCTCACACCGCCAGAAAACCGCCATCCACGGCCAACACAGCGCCGGTCATGTAGGCCGACATCGACGACGCCAGAAAAACGACCGGACCCACGAGATCTTCCGGATGGCCGAAACGCGCCATGGGGATGCGCGCCATCAACGCATTGCGCCGCGTGGGATTGTCGCGGCTGCCTTGCGTCATCTCCGTTTCGATGACGCCGGGCGCAATGGCATTGACGCGGATGCCGTCGGCCGCAAGTTCCAGCGCGGTGGCCTTGGTCAGCATCTGTGCCGCCGCCTTGGACGTGGAATAGGCGATCGACTGCGCCGATGCCTGACTTGCCGCAATCGAGGTGATGTTGATGATGCTGCCTTGCGTGACTTTCAGACTCGGCAGACACGCCAATGTCATATTGCGGACGCCATCCACATTTACGCCCATGGCCTGACGCCACGCCGCATCGCGCGCCTCGCTATCGAAGGCATGACGCGGACGCACGCCGGCATTGTTGACCAGGACCGACACGTGGCCGATTTCCTCGCGGATCCGGTCGGCCACCGCGTAGCATTGCGAGGCATCGGCCACGTCCAATGCATAGGCATAGGCGCGTGCGCCCAGCGCCCATAACGCGTCGCGTGTGGCGACCGCACCCGCCTGATTGATGTCGGTGGCGATCACGATCGCGCCTTGGCGCGCCAGGCCATGCGCGATGGCCGCGCCATTGCCTTGGGCGGCGCCGGTGACCAACGCCAGGTGATGATTGAGCAGCATGCCGTCTCCAGGTATCGCCCCACTCTAGCGCGCGAAGTCACGCGGCCAACGTATACGGCGATACAACGCGACGGCTGTTTTTAGTGCGCCGGCCCCCCCCGCCACCCTGTACAAACCGGCGCGTGATCCGCTCAGATATGGCCGAGGCGGGCGATCAATGCCGGTGCGTCGAGGATCTCCACGCCCTTGGAGCGGGTCGAAATCAGCCCGTCTTCGGCCAGCGCTTTCAAGGCGCGCGTCACGGTCACACGCGTCAATGCTGCCATGGAGGCCAGTTGCTCGTGCGTTAGACGCACCTGGGCGGGATCTTCAGCCGTGAGCGCCAGCCGGCCCAGCAGTCCGATCAAACGCGCCTGCGGGCTGGCCGCCGTCAAGCTCAGAAGCTTGCCGATGAGAATGCGATGCTTGATGCCGAGCAGCTGGATCAACGAGATGGCCAGTTGCGGCTCGGCGGCCACCATGGCCGCGATATCCGCGGCGTGATACTCACTCAGCACTGCCGGCGTCACGGCGACGGCCGTCACGTACCGCTGCGTATCGATAAAGGCGGAGGCTTCGCCGAAGATGGCGCCCGGTCCGAAGATCTCAAGCAAGAGCGCCTGCCCCGAAGGCCGCAACACGGTGGTGTGCAACAACCCGGTACGCACCAGATAGAAACGATCGTGCGTATCGCCCTGGCTGTACAGCGTGTCGCCGGCCGCGAGACGGCGGATCCGACCCACATCGGTACGCGCCTGCCAGGGCGCGCTCAAGCGGCGAGCGGCATCCCACGATGAGAAGGTGCTGACGTGTTGCATGAGAAACCGGCCGCGGCCGCCGTGATGGAGTACCTGACCGGCATGATCGAACCGCGCACGGGTGGTGTCAAGCGGCGCGGCGTGGGACTGATCCGCTGAGGACAACCGGCACACCGCGTGTCGGGCACCACGGTGCGCGGATCCGCCTGATCAATGCGCCCGCGTTTGCGTCAGACTCGCTTCCTGCAGGTCGATCTCGCGCAACAAACGCTGATGCACTTCATCGTCGATCGCACGCGCCCGGCGCAGCCGATAGAGCTCATTGCGCTCGGCCCGCAATGCCTGAACGCGCAGTGCCCGCTCGGCCTGCACCGCCCGCAATGCCTCGGCCGCATCTTCATCGGTGCTGTCGCCGTAGTCGATGCGCCGCTGATAGGCATCGCGCAAACGCATGATGGCTTGCGCGCGTGCACCGGCGGCGAGTTCGTCGCTCTCCGGTTCGGCGTTGATGGCATCGATGCGGCGGATCGCCGCTTCGGCGGCTGCCGTGCGCGCGTTCTCCTCGCTGCGCTGCGGAGCGGCATCGGGCAGGTCGGCCGCCAGCCCGCGTGTGAGCAGGGGCAAGCCGATACTGGCCAGCGTCAACGAAAACAAAATCACCGCCATCGCAATGAAAATGGCAACGTCGCGACCGGGAAAGACGCTGCCGTCCAGCATCGTCAACGGCAGCGTGAGAATGCCGGCCAGTGTGATGGCGCCGCGCACGCCCGCGGTGGCTGTGACCGCAAGCAAACGCGTCTTGGGCATGGGGGTGGACTTGCCGAGGCGCTCGGCGCGAACCGCCGTGATCCGCACGGCCGTCCACACCCAGGCAAAGCGCATGGCACCGAGTGCAAACGTGATGAGTGCCGCGTAGCCCAGCAGGTGCCACGGGCCGGCCACGCCGGCCGAAGCGGCGACGGCCGGCAGATCGCGCAACATCCCCGGCAACTGCTCGCCCAGCAACACGAAAATGATGCCGTTGAGCGCCGTTTGAATGGTGTCCCAGACGGCATTGCGCTGCATCCGGGTGGCCGGCAGCGGCCGGCCGATGAGTTCGGCGTAATGCATGGCGATCCCCGCGACGGCGGCGGCCAGAATGCCGGACACGCCGATATGCTCGGCAGCCAGATAGGCCGCAAACGGGATCAAAAGACTGATCAGAATCTGGATCGACGAATCTTCGCCCACGCGTTTGACCAGGAATCGGCTGCAGCGCCCGATGAGCCAGGTCACCGCGACCCCTACGACCACCCCCCCCCCGGCCACGAACGCGAAGCTCAAAGTGGCCTCGCCCATCGAGAACGTACCCGTCAGTGCCGCAGTGACTGCGAAACTGAAGCATACCAGTCCGCTCGCATCGTTCAATAACGACTCGCCTTCCAGGATGTGCATCAATCGGGACGGTACGGGCGAGTTGGCCGTCATGGCACTGACGGCAACGGGGTCGGTGGGCGACAGAATCGCAGCCAGCGCGAAAGCTACGGCCAATGGCACGGCTGGAAGCAACCAATGGATCAACACCCCCATGCCCGCCACGGTAAACACCACCAAGCCGATGGCCAGCGCGAGAATCGTGCGCCAGTCGCGAAACAATGCCCCTTTCGGAATACGCCAGCCGTCGAGGAACAACAAGGGCGGAATGAATAGCAGCAAGAAGAGGTGAGAATCGAATGCGACGTTGAAGCCGCTCATGGACAATGCCGCGCCCAGTGCAATTTGCACGATCGGCAACGGCACGGCAATTGGCAGCAAGCGGACGAGAAACCCGCTCACCACCACCGTCAACAGAAAAATCAATACTGCGGATACGACGTCCATGGGGACCTTATTGTGTCAATATGGAATGCGCGCAGTTCAACCAACCTGCACTTTGTGATGGCCATGCCTGCAGAAGATCAACGCATCGAACGTCTCATTCTCGACCTGCTCGGCAAACGAAGCGCGTCGTCGTCGATTTGCCCGTCGGAGGTCGCGCGGGCCATGAGCGATGATGAGGCCACCTGGCGAAGCCTGATGCCGAACGTGCGCGCGGTGGCCGCGGCGATGCAAGCGGCGGGCCGGGTGCGTATTACGCGCGGCGACGAAGCGGTAACGCCCGCCACATTGGATCACGGGCCGATCCGACTGCGGCGCGGCAAAACATTTCCCTGATCCCCACACGACCGGCGCCCACACAATCGGCGCCCACCCCGCGCGCCGGTGATCCCGTGCAAGGCTGCATCGCTGCGAAAGCCTGTCGCCCGCCTCTCGGGTTCAGCCGAACTTGCGGGCCGCGTCGAGCGCCAGGCCCATGCCGATGCTGCCGAAAACGTCGCCTTCCTGGCATTTGGCATCGGGCACCAGCGCCGCCAGCCGCTCGCGCAGCAACGGCACGCGGCTCGAACCGCCGGTGAAAAACAGCGTATCCACATCACTCGCCGCTACACCTGCCTGAGCTAGGATGTCAATCACCGTGCGCTCGACTTTGCCGACCAGCCCGCCGATGGCGTCGGCAAACTGCGCCTGATCGACCGGCACGGCGAGGCCGGCTTCGATGCGCGACATATCCACTTGCGTGGCCGGCGACTGCGACAGCGCAATCTTGGCCTCCTCGACCTGCATCGCCAGCCAATGCCCGCTGCGCTCGGTCACCAGTTTGAGCAGACGCTCGATCTTGTCGCGTTCGACGGCATTGCTGCGGATGAACGTGAAGTGCTCCCACGCTTTCCTGGAGTACGCGATATTGATGGTGTGCCAGCACGATAAATTGCCGTACTGGGTGGACGGCACATCCTTGCCGTTTCGGAATTGCGTGCCCAACCCCAGCAACGGCATCGCACTGGCCAGGCTGAGTTGCTTGTCGAAGTCGGTGCCCCCGATGTGCACCCCGCCGTTGGCCAGAATATCGTCACGGCGATCGGCGCGCCCGGCGCGGTCGGGCCCCAGGCGGATCAATGTGAAGTCGGACGTACCGCCACCGATGTCGATCACCAGTACCAGTTCTTCGCGTTCAATCCGCGACTCGTAATCGAAAGCAGCCGCCAGCGGCTCGAACTGGAATGCGATGTCCTTGAATCCCGTGGAGCGTGCAATCTCGGCCAGCGTATCTTCAGCCAGCTGATCGGCTTCGGGATTGCCGTCCACGAAATAAACGGGCCGCCCCAACACCACGGACGAAAATTCGCGGCCGGCCGACGCTTCGGCGCGCTGCTTGAGTTCGGTGATGAAACGGGTGAGCAAGGTGCGAAAGGGTAACGAGCGCCCTTGTACCTCGGTGTGCCCGTCCATCAAGGAACTACCCAGCAAACTCTTCATGGAACGCATCAGGCGGCCGTCATAGCCGGCCAGATAGTCCGACAACGCCGCTCGCCCGTAACTGACTTCGGCGTCTTCAGCGTGAAAAAAGATGGCGGAGGGCAACGTGGGCTTGCCATCCTCGAGCAGAAGCAGTGCATCGCGCCCCGGGCACACCCATCCCGCCGTGGAATTGGAAGTGCCAAAGTCGATGCCGCAGGCGATTGACGTCATGTGATGCAGACAAGAGAGAGGAGCGGCCCGGCGCCCGTATCCACGCGCAACGTACGGGGTGTCGGCCGGCATGCGCATCGGGGCGTACACAAAGTGCGCGCCGTGTTGGGCATGCGCCGATGCACGCGCACGTGGGCGGCATAACGCAGGGGCAACCCGATAGTTTAGCGCCAACGCGGTTTGTTTTCAGTCGCAGCCCGCGCGTTCGCTGTCACAGTTACCGGCCGACGCAGCAATTGCCGCGATCACGCACCCGGGTCTTGCCAGCGGGTATGACGCGCCGGCGCTTACATCCTAGGGTAATTCCCCCCTATATCCTGCAAATCTTTTTCACGATAATCCGATACCAGAAGGCAATAAGAAAACTATTTTCACGACAGACAGGCACCACCCTATGCAGACTTCGGCATTTCCCCCCGCGCAATTGGACGTCAACGGCAAAGGTCTGGGCGCATTCCCGCCGGCCTGTACCACCGCCCAGATCGGCGATCTGGGCTGGAATCTGCTGGCGGAAGATGTGAGTTTGCCGGTGGCTGTGCTGGATGCGAAGCGCGTTGCGCACAATCTGCAGTGGATGCAGCAGTTCATGCAAGCCTATGGCGTGAAACTCGCACCGCACGGCAAGACCACCATGAGCCCGGCGCTGTTTCAGCGGCAACTCGCGGGCGGCGCCTGGGGCATCACGCTGGCCAACGCGCCGCAGGTTCGCGCGGCCTATCACCACGGCGTGCGGCGCATCATCATGGCCAACCAATTGGTGGGCCGGGCCAACATGGCCATCATCGCCGATCTGTTGCGCGACCCCGACTTCACGTTCTTCTGCTGCGTCGACTCGGCAGCCAATGTGGCGGCGCTGGGCACCTACTTCGCCGAACGCGGTTTGCGTCTGCCGATCCTGATCGAGCTTGGCGTGCCGGGCGGGCGCAACGGCGTACGCGACGATGCGCAACTGCGCGATGTGCTCGATGCGATCGCCCAATGGCCGGATGCGCTGGCGCTGGCCGGTATCGAGGTCTATGAAGGCGTGTTGCCGGATGAGGCATCGATTCGCCGCTTTTTGCAGCGCGCCACCGCAGCGCTCAAATTACTGGCAGACGAAAGCCGGCTGCGCACCGATGGGCCCGCCCTTCTCACCGGTGCCGGTTCGGCGTGGTTCGACGTGGTAGCCGAGGAATTTTCGGGAGTGGATATCGGGTCGCCGCTGGATATCGTGCTGCGTCCAGGCTGCTATCTGTCGCACGACGTGGGCATCTACCGGTCGTCTGCCGAGCGGATCAACACGCATAACCGCGTCGCCCGCGAGCAGGCCCCCGGACTGCTGCCCGCGCTGCAGGTATGGGCCTATGTGCAATCGATTCCCGAAGCCGGCCGCGCCATTATTGCGATGGGCAAGCGCGATGCGGCGTTCGATGCCGGCCTGCCCTCGCCCGCGGCCACGTACCGGCCGGGCAGCAAGGCCACGGCGCCGGGCAATGCGCCCGCCCATTGGGCGTTGACCGCCATGATGGATCAGCACGCCTTCATGTCCATCGAAGCACGCGACGACATCCAGGTCGGCGACATGATCGCCTTCGATATTTCGCATCCCTGCCTGACGTTCGACAAATGGCGTCAGGTTCTGGTGATCGACGAGCAGTACCGCGTGACCGATGTGGCGGAAACGTTTTTCTAGTCCCCCGGGGCTGATTCCGCCGGGCCCCGCTCGGCGTCGCTCGCTGATTTCCGTTTTTCCGATCCTCGCAACACCCTTGGTTTTCGACTCCTTGGAGCTAGACTCATGAACGTGCGTACCCCCCGGCTGGGCGGCGGTTTGAAAGGCGTGCTCGCCACCACCGCTCTCGCCATCGGCTTGACGATGTTGTCCACCCCGACTCTGGCGGCAACCCCCACCAAAGGCGGCACGATTTCGGTCGCCACAATCGGCGAGCCGCCTACGCTCGATCCGATGAGCAGCACGGCCGATCTGGTGGGTATTCTCACGCAGCACATGTTCGAAACGCTGTACACCTTCGACGCCAAGTGGAACGTGACGCCGCTGCTGGCGGAAAAGCTTCCCGAGATCAGCGCCGACGGTCTCACCTACACCATTCCTTTGCGCACCGGCATCACGTTTCACGATGGCGCCAGGATGGATGCCGCAGACGTGGTCGCCTCGCTCAAGCGCTGGACCGAAACCGCCTCGCGCGGCAAGCAGGCGGCAAAGTTGATTACCAACATTGATGCATCCGGCGACAACGCCGTGCGGATCGTGCTCAAGCAGCCCTATGCCCCGTTGACGGCGTTGCTGGCCATGAACAACAGCGCCGCCGTGGTGATGCCGAAGGGCAAACTCGCGTCGCCCCTGACCGAATTTGTGGGCACCGGCCCCTATCAATTGAAGGCGCGCGTGCCGGATCAATACATCCAGCTCACCCGTTTCGAGGGCTACAAGTCGCGTGACGGCGAGCCCGATGGTTACGGCGGCGCCCGCAAGCAGTATCTCGACGAGATCCGTTTCGTGCCCGTCACGAATGCCAATACGCGTATCGAAAGCGCGGTCGCCGGCCAGTACGACTACGTGGATTCGCTACCGGTGGAGTCGCGCGACAAAGTGCGCGCCGGCCGCTCCGAGCTGGTCATGCTCGAGCCGTTCGGCTGGCCCCGCATGGTGCTCAATACCAAACAAGGCCTGATGGCGGACGTAAAAATACGCCAGGCTGTGCAGTTGGCCTTGAACGAGGAAGACATGCTGTTCGCCGCGTTCGGCAACAAAGACTTCTACACGCTCAATGGCGATCTTTATCCCAAGGGCTATCCGTGGGCCACGCAGCTGGGTGCCAAGGTCTACAACAAGGGCGATGCCGCCGGTGCCAAGAAGTTGCTGGATGAGGCCAAGGTGGCCAATCCCACGATCCGTATTTTGACCAGCCAGCAGTACGAATTCCATTACAAGATGGCCCTCGTTGCCGCTGAGTATTTGAAGGTCGCCGGTTTCAAGGTGGATATGCAGGTGGTGGATTGGGCGACGCTCACGCAACGCCGTCAGGATCCGGCCTTGTGGGATGTGTTCATCACCCACAGCCCGTTCCTGCCCGAGCCGGCATTGATCGACTTCCCCTCCAAGGATGCGCCGGGATGGTGGGATACGCCGCGCCGCAATCAAACGCTGGATGCCTTCAATCAGGCCCGCACGCCCGACGAGCGCGTGAAGCTGTGGAAGGATGTGCAGCAGGCGGTGTACGACGAGGTGCCGTTCATCAAGGTGGGCGACTTCAACGCGCAAGCCGCTCGGGCCAAAACGCTCGAAGGCGTGACGCCCGCACCGTGGCCGTACTTCTGGAACGCCTACAAGACGAAGTAATCGCCACTGCGGCGCGCACAGACCAGACGCGCGCCGCAACACCCTCGCCCGTCGAGGGCCGACTGCCCGCTCCAAGCGTTAAGGATTGACCCGTGTTGCGTTATCTCATGAACCGGATCGTCGGACTGATCGCGGTGATGTTCATCGTCGCCACCATCGTGTTCGTCATCATCCGCGTGACCCCCGGCGACCCCGCCGCGGTGATGCTCGGCCCCGAGGCCAGCCAGCAGGACATCGCGGCCTTGCGCACGCAACTGGGTCTGGATCGACCGCTGCCGCTGCAGTATGTGACGTGGCTCGGCCAACTCGCACGCGGCGATCTCGGGCAGTCCATTTTCCTGAACAAGCCGGTGCTGTCGGCGTTGGCCGACCGTGCCGAGCCTACGTTCTGGCTCACGCTCATGTCGCTGTTGATTGCAACAGCGATCGCGGTGCCGGTGGGCATTCTCTCCGCCATCAAACGCGGCACGGTGCTGGATCAGTCGGTGCTGTCGTTTTCGATGTTTACCTCCAGCGTGCCGAGCTTCTGGCTGGGTCTGCTTCTGATGCAGGTGTTTGCGGTCAAGCTCGGCTGGCTGCCGGTATCGGGTTACGGCGGCCCGGATGCGTCGATCGGCACGCGTCTGTCGCACCTGATTTTGCCGGCCGTGGTGCTGGGCGTCGTCAACTCGGCGCTCATCACACGCTTCATCCGCGCCAGCATGCTTGACGTGCTGCGCGACGACTATGTGCGCACCGCGCGGGCCAAGGGGCTGACCGAAACGCGCGTCATCCTCAAGCATGCGGTTCGCAATGCGCTGATTCCCATTCTGACGGTGATCGGTCTGACCACGGCGCTGTTGATCAGCGGCGCGGTGGTCACCGAGACGGTGTTCGGCCTGCCGGGTGTGGGCAGCCTGGTCGTCTCGGCCGTGTTGCGCCGCGACTATCCGGTCATTCAGGGCGCGCTGCTCGTGATTGCCGCGATCTACGTCCTTATCAATCTTTTCATCGACCTCATGTATATGGTGGTCGATCCTCGGGTGCGCTACTGATGGCCATGGCTCTTCCTTCCAACGCCGGCGGCGGCGACCGCTGGCAGGTCTTGCGCCTGCTGGTGGCACGCAAGACGGTGCTGATCAGCCTGATCGTGCTGGTCGTTCTGATTGCGGCCGCCCTGCTGGCACCGTACGTCAGCCCCTTCGATCCCTACAAGTTGTCGATCATGAATCGGCTGAAGGGCCCAAGCAGCGTGCACTGGTTCGGCACCGACGATTTCGGCCGCGATGTGTTCAGCCGCGTGATCCACGGCGGGCGGCTTTCGCTGATGGTGGGTTTTTCAGTGGTAATTCTGGCCAGCGTGCTGGGTATCGCATTGGGCCTCATCGCCGGGTTCTTTCGCCGTGCCGACAAGTTCGTTTCGCGCCTGATCGACGCCATGATGGCGTTTCCCGACATCCTGCTGGCCATTGCACTGGTGGCGGCACTGGGGCCCTCGCTCATCAACGTGATCATTGCGCTGGGCATTGTCTACACGCCGCGCCTGGCGCGAGTGGTGCGCGCCTCCACCCTCGTGATCCGCGAGCTGCCGTTCGTGGAAGCCGCGCGCGCCCTGGGCGTGCCCACGTACTGCATCGTGACGGTGCACGTGCTGCGCAACCTGATCTCGCCGATTCTGGTGCAAGGCACGTTCATCTTTGCCTACGCCATCCTGGCGGAAGCCGGTCTGTCGTTTCTCGGCGTCGGCGTCTCGCCCGATATTCCCACCTGGGGCACGATGATCAACTCGGGGCAGCAGTACATGGGCCAGGCCGACTGGATCATGATCTTCCCTGGTATCGCCATCGTGCTGTCGGTGCTGTCGCTGCAATTGCTGGGCGACGGGCTGCGCGACGTACTCGACCCGCGCTTGCGCAAGGAGCTCTAAATCATGACCGCAAGCAGCAGAGATATCGTGCTCTCGGTAAACGGACTCAAAACGTGGTTTCACAGCCGCGACGGTGTGGCGAAGTCGGTCGACGGCGTGACCTTCGATCTGGCACGCGGCGAAACGCTCGCCATCGTGGGCGAATCCGGATCGGGTAAATCGGTGACCAGCCTGTCGATCATGGGACTTTTGCCCAAGCCGGCCGGTCGCATTGAAGCCGGCAAGATCCTCTTTCGCGACCGTGGCGGCAAGCACCATGACCTGGCGCAGGCGTCCGCCGCCACGTTGCGGCGCATTCGCGGCGCCGAGATCGCCATGATCTTTCAAGAGCCGATGACGAGCCTCAACCCGCTGTACACCGTGGGCGATCAGATCGCCGAAGCGGTACTGCAGCATGAAGGCGGCTCACATGCAGCCGCTTTGAAACGTGCGCAGGAAATGCTCGAGCGGGTCGAGATCCCGGCCGCTGCGCGCCGCGTAAACGAGTATCCGCACCAGATGTCGGGCGGCATGCGCCAGCGCGTGATGATCGCCCTGGCGCTGGCCTGCAACCCCTCAGTGCTGATCGCCGACGAGCCGACCACGGCGCTGGATGTAACGGTGCAGGCCCAGATCCTGGATCTGCTGCGCCGACTGCAGGCCGAATCCGGCATGAGCATTCTATTCGTCACCCATAACCTTGGGGTGGTGGCTGAAATCGCGCATCGCGTGGCGGTGATGTATGCCGGTCGCGTGGTGGAGGATGCCGGCGTGTACGACCTGTTCGAGCGCCCCACCCATCCCTACACGCGGGGGCTGCTGTCCTGTATTCCGACGGCGGCCTTGCTGGCCTCGCGCGAGCGCCTGCAGCCCATTCCGGGCAACGTGCCCAGCGTGCTGGCGCTGCCGCCGGGCTGCACGTTCGCCCCGCGCTGCCCGATCGCCGAGCCGGCCTGCACACAGGCCGTTCCTGAACTGCTGCCCGCATGGCCCGAGCATCTCGCCCGCTGCATCAAGGTAACGCCGCAATGATCGACACGCTCCTGTCTCCCCCAGCCTCGACCGGCGTGATCGATCGCACCACGGCAGCCGATGCTTCGGTTTCCTCCCGCGCGGCCCTTCGCGCCGCACCGCTTTTGCGTGTGACCGACCTGAAGGTGCATTTTCCCACCGGATCGGGCCGTCATGCGCCCGTAGTGCGCGCCGTCGATGGCGTGTCGTTCGACGTGCCGCGCAACACCATCGTGGGGCTCGTGGGCGAATCGGGTTCGGGCAAAACCACGACCGGACGGGCATTGCTGAAGCTCGTGGCAGCCACCGCCGGCCGCATCGAGTTCGATGGCCACGATCTGTCGTCGTTATCGGAAAAGCAGATGCTGCCGTGGCGGCGCCGCATGCAGATCGTCTTTCAGGATCCGTATGCCAGCCTCAACCCACGCATGAGCGTAGCCGAGATCATCGGCGAGGCGCTGGACACGCACAAGCTTGCGCAAGATCGCCGCGAGGCCCGCATCAGCGAATTGCTCGAACGCGTGGGCCTGAACGCCGATCACCGCACGCGTTATCCGCACGAATTTTCCGGCGGCCAGCGCCAGCGCATCGGTATCGCGCGCGCACTGGCCGTGGAACCGGACTTCATCGTGGCCGATGAGCCGGTATCGGCCCTGGATGTGTCGGTACAGGCGCAGGTGCTCAACCTGTTGCAGGACCTGCAGCGCGATCTGGGCCTGACGATGCTCTTCGTCGCCCACGATCTGGCCGTGGTCGATTATCTCTGCGACGAGGTCGTGGTGATGTATTTGGGGCACATCATGGAGCGCGGACCTACTCGCGAGGTGTATGCGCGGCCGCGCCACCCGTATACCCGCGCGTTACTATCGGCGGCGCCCGTGCCCGATCCGCGCGCGCCCCGCACGCGGATCCTGCTCAAGGGCGACATTCCCAGCCCGATCGATCCGCCATCCGGATGCGTGTTTCGCACCCGCTGCCCGCATGCTGCGGACATCTGCGCGCAAGCCACGCCGCCGGCGAGATCGATGGGTCCCGACCATTACGTCGCCTGTGTCCGGCTCGACGAGATTGACGCCTCATAAAAGGTGAGAAGCATGCAACCCGTTCGCGATATCGTCTATCACATCCGCAGTACCCGCGACGACTTGAGCGCGACCGAACGCAAGGTGGCCGACGCGATTCTGGAAGACATCGCGCACGCCGCCAGTGCCACGCTGGATCAACTGGCGCAACAGGCGGGCGTGAGCATTGCCACGATCTCGCGCTTCGCCCGTGCGGTGGGCTGCGACGATACGCGCGACCTGAAGGTCAAACTTGCACAGGCGAGCGCCGTGGGCACGCGCTTCCTGGATACGGATGCGCCGCCAGACGAAAGCGCGTTCTATTCCCGCCTGTATGCGGATATCGAGAGCACGCTGCGCCATCATCTGCCGCAGTTTTCCGAAGCGTTGGTGCAACGCGCGGCCGGAATCGTAGGCGGCGCGCGAATGACGTACATCTTCGGCATGGGCGGCGCCTCTGCTGCACTGGCGCAGGAAACCCAGTCGCGGCTCGTGCGCCTGGGCTATCCCGTTGCCGCGTACAGCGATGCCGTGCTCCTGCGCATGGTGGCCGCCACACTCGATGAACGCGACGCGGTGATCGTGCTATCGGCCTCGGGACTCACGCCCGAAATCCTGTCGGGCGCCCGTATCGTGAAGCAATACCGCGCACCCATCGTCGCACTCACCGACCCCGAATCGCCGCTGGCCGAAGTGGCCGACGTGGTGTTGCCGATTCATGCCGACGAAACCGACTTTATCTATAAACCCTCTTCATCGCGCTATGCCATGCTGCTGGCGATCGATTTTCTGGCGACCGAGCTGGCCCTGGCACGCAAGGTAGAGACGCGTGAACGGCTGCGCCGCATCAAGCTGGCGCTGGACGAGTATCGCGGCGGCCCCAACCGGCTGCCGCTCGGAGATTGACACGATGTACCACACAGTAATCGGCGCGGTTCGCGTGCTGGACGGCACCGGCGCCGGCGAATTCACGGCCGACGTTGCGCTGGCAGATGGCCGCATCGCGGCGGTGACCGCAGCCGGCGCCTTGGCCGGCGCCAGCGCACGCGATCGCATCGACGGCACGAATCTGGTGCTGGCGCCGGGCTTTATCGATGTGCATACGCACGACGACACCAACGTCATCCGCAAACCCGACATGCTGCCGAAGCTCTCGCAAGGCGTGACGACCGTGGTCGTGGGTAATTGCGGCATCAGCGCCTCGCCGGTCGCCCTGCGCGGCGACCCGCCCGATCCAATGAATCTGCTGGGCCGCCAGCACGACTTCGTGTACCCGACCTTTGCCGACTACACGCGCGCGGTGGACGCCGCCCGGCCGGCGGTCAACGTGGCCGCGCTCGTAGGTCACACGGCGCTGCGCAATAACCATATGGACCGGCTCGACCGCAGCGCCACGGCGGATGAGATTGCCGGTATGCGGGCACAACTGCGCGATGCCCTGGAGCATGGCGCCATCGGCCTGAGTACCGGTTTGGCCTACGCCTCGGCATTTGAAGCGGACACGGCCGAAGTCAAAGCGTTGGCCGAAGAACTCAATGCGTTCGGTGCGCTGTACACCACTCATTTGCGCACCGAATTCGCCGCGATCCTGGACGCGATGCAAGAAGCGTTCGACATCGCCGGCCACGCCCGCGTACCCGTGATCGTGTCACATCTGAAATGTGCCGGCGCGGGCAACTGGGGCCGCAGCGGCGAAGTCCTGGCGATGCTGGATACCGGCGGCAAGATGGTGCCGGTGGGCTGCGATTGCTATCCCTATTCGGCCAGCTCGTCCACGCTCGACCTGAAGCAGGTCACCAGCGATTTCGATATCGACATCACGTGGTGCACCCCGCATCCTGAGATGGCCGGGCGCAAACTTGCCGATATCGCGGCTACCTGGAATGTTTCGCTGCTCGATGCCGCACGACGCCTGCAACCCGCCGGCGCGGTGTACCACGGCATGCATGAAGACGACGTTCGCCGCATCCTCTCGCACCGGCTCACCATGATCGGGTCCGATGGCTTGCCGAACGATCCGTTGCCGCATCCGCGCCTGTGGGGCGCCTTTCCGCGGGTGCTGGGTCACTACAGCCGGGATATGAATCTCTTCCCGCTGGCGCAGGCCGTGCACAAAATGACGGGCCTGTCGGCGGCGCGTTTCGGGCTCGCCGAACGCGGCGTGATCCGCGAAGGCTATCATGCGGACCTCGTGCTCTTCGACCCCGCCACGGTGATCGATCGGGCCACCTTTGCGGCACCCGTACAACCGGCCGCCGGCATCGAAGGCGTCTGGGTGAATGGCACGCTGTCCTACCGTCAGGGTCAGGCCCTGCCCGACCGCGCCGGCCGCTGGTTGCCGCGCAGCGGTGACTTGCGTGCCGGATTCGACGCCTATCCGGATTCGACGTCTATCCGGCGTTGACGCCTACCGGGTCGACGCTTACCGGTTCCACGCTTACCCATCCTAAAGGAATCATTTCATGAGCAATGCATCTACGCCCACGCCCGACGCCAACGGCATCATTCGCTACGGCGCAGCCGGCGGTGTTGGCCAGGGCGGCGCACACATGCCGTTCTCCCGTGCCGTTCAAGCCGACGGCTGGTTGTACGTATCGGGGCAGGTGCCGATGGAAAACGGCGAGATCATCGTCGGCAATGTCACCACGCAGTCGCATGTGGTCATTCGCAATCTGATGGCCGTGCTGAAAGAAGCCGGCTATGGCCCCGAACACGTCATTCGTTGCGGGGTATGGCTCGATGATCCGCGCGACTTCGCGGCGTTCAACAAAGTCTTCGTCGAATACTTCGGCGAGCATCCGCCCGCCCGCGCTTGCGTGGAGTCGCGTCTGGTGATCGATGCCAAGGTCGAAGTCGAATGCGTGGCTTATAAAAAGCCTTGAGCATCGGAAAGGTCCCGATCAACCCACGGGACCTTGCACACTTTACCGACCTCGACGAATCAAGGACCCTCGCCAGCCGACGGGATCTGAACGGCACTGGCCCGCCGTTGGTGAGCGCGGCTTACCGTCGAGCCCCGCGCACGTCTGCCCCGATCTGCACCGCGATCGTCCCGTGGCAGATGTGTCACCCCGCTACGCACACAACCGTCATGTGAAGTCTTTAGACTGCATCGTGTTGAATTGTTGCGGCGCAGCGAGCTCTGCCGTGTATGGGCGTATAGTCGATGGCGTGCAGGGCTTCGCTTCATGCCCTGCGCCGCGGCGGCCCATCCCAGGTCGATCGCAGCATCCGCGTCTCGCAGCCCGCTCGGGCCCACGTCAAAAGGACGGTCATGACGCTCATCTTCTGGCTGGTATCTCGCCTTCCGCTCGCTTGGGCGCAATCGATCGGCGACATCGTCGGCACCCTCATTGCACGCCTGCCGGGCCGTTACGGTCAGCGGCTGCGCGCCAATTATCTGCATGCGTTTCCCGCCGCCACCGGTGGCGATCTGACGTTGGCCGGCCGTGCCGCCGGCCGCATGATGATGGAAATGCCGTACTTCTGGATGCGGCAAAACGGCGTCGCCCCACTTCACATCGAACCGCAGAATTATGAGGCGCCGGTGCAGGCCGCGCTCGCCAAGGGCAAGGGCGTCATTTTGCTTTCGCCGCATCTTGGCGGGTACGAGTTGCTCGGCCCGCTCTTCGCCCAGCACGCCCGATCGACCGTGTTGTTCAAGCCGCCGCGCAGCGATTATTTTCGCAAGCTCGTGGAGCGCAATCGCGCGGGTCAGGATCTGGCCATGGCGCCGGCCAACTACCGCGGCGTGCGCATGCTGCTCAAAGCGCTTCGCCGCGGCGAGATTGTCGGCATCCTGCCCGATCAATGCCCGCCGGGCGGTGAAGGCGAATGGGCACCATTCTTTGGCCGCCAGGCCTACACGATGACACTGGTGCAGCGCCTGCAGGCGCAAACGGGTGCGACGATCGTGCTGGTGTTTGCGCAACGCCTTGCCGCGCGGGCAAGTTACCGCATCCATGTGGAACCGCTCGACGATCCGCTGCCCGCCGATCCTCATGCTGCCACGGTCGCGATCAACGCCCACATGGAACGGCTGATCAAGATGGCACCCAATCAATATCTGTGGGGCTACAACCGTTATAAGCGCCCCACCGGCGCGCCGCTCGCCACGGATGGGGTGGCCACATCGGTCACGCCCGCCAGGTAACGGCGCAGCATGCCGCTGGCATAGACGCTGGCCACGCCATTGACGAAACGCATGAAATCGGTGGCCGCCTGCGCATCGGCACGGTCCGATATCGTACGCACCAGGGTAAACGGCACGCCGTACTCGAAGCACACCTGGGCGACCGCGCCCCCTTCCATTTCCACGCACAGCGCGTCCGGCAAGGCAGCGAGGATGTCGTTGGCATGGGTGGCGCCGCTCACGAAACAATCGCCACTGACGATGAGCCCGCGATGCACGTGTGGCCTCTGCAGGCCGAATGCCGCGCGTTCATCGGGCGCGATATCGGCCGCCATGTCGTGCGCCAGAAACGCCGAAGCACACGCTGCCATGGCATCGCTCATGCCCGCGCTGGACGGCAGGCGGCTGATGGCCAGCAACGGAATTTCATACCGGGGAAATAACGGGCTGGCATCCAGATCATGCTGCATGACGACGTCGCCGATCACGATATCGCCCACCGCCACGCCCGGCCCGATGCCGCCCGCCACCCCGGTGAACACGATGGCCTCGACATCGAAGGCATGGATCAGCGTGACCACCGTCGCCGCGGCGGCAACCTTGCCCACACGCGCCAGCACGATCACGCACTCCCGTCCCGCCAGCACGCCGCAGTGGTAGTCGCGTCCGCCGATGCGTCGGCTGATGCGAGACGGCATCGTTTCCAGCAGCCCGGCAATCTCGGCATGCAGCGCGGCGACAATGCCGAGCGGCTTCAAAGTGGGAATCAACATCGTGCTCCGAAAAAACAGGGGGTGGCGGGAAATGCCGCCGGAACGCCATACGCCGGGCGGCACAAAACTGCTTTACCGCCGCGTGCACTGCGTCGAAAAGACGCTATGCTTGCGCATTGGGTCATTGGTATTGCGATGACGCTCGTCCGTCCGCCCCGCTCAGGCGCCTCATACTGAACATGTTCAAGCGTCGGCCACTGCCATTTTATTTCGCACTGATCCTTTTTTGCGCTGCCGTAACCATTCCCCTGTGGTTGAGCGCAACGTGGGCCCACGATCAGGCTGAACGTCAATATCGCGCCGATGTCGACCTTTTCGCGCGACGCGCCCTGCATCGCGCTGAAGACGTCATCCAGCGCAGCAAGAATGCGCTGGACGAATTATCCGGTTTTCGCGACACCGGCTGCACGCCCCCCCATCTTGCCGCCTTGCGCCGCGTGGCTTACGAATACCGCTATGTGTCCAGTGTGGCGTATTACCAGGGCAACCGGGCAACGTGCGCATCCAACAGCGACGAGCGCGAGCTTCCGGTGCTCGATACGCCCGACTGGCGTACGCGCGACGGCGTGTCGATCTGGTTCTCGGCACACAATCCGACGGGGCTGAATCGCCGCATGGTGAATTTCCGGCGCGACAACCACGTGGTGGTCGTCGACCCGCTGAGTTACGTGGATGTGCTGGGCAGTACGGCGGATATGGCCCTTGCCGTGGTGAGCGTTCCCACCAGTCAGGTAGTCGCCCGCTGGGAAACCAGCGACCCCGCCCCCCTGCTGGCAGCCGCGCTGCGCGGCGAATCGTCCACGCACGAAGGCCGGTACTTTACCGTGCAGAAGTCGGCGGGCTTGCCCATCGCGGTCGTGGCCTCGGTGCCCCTGGGCACGATCGAAAACGCCTGGCGCGAACAAATGCTGATCTGGGTGCCCATGGGCCTGATCTGCGGCATTTTCGGGGGCTGGGGCGCGCTGAGCCTGCTGCGGCGCTATCAATCGCTGGGCTATCAGTTGCAGGCGGCGGTGCAGCGTGGCGACCTGGAAGTCCATTACCAGCCGATCGTCGACATGCACGCGCAGCGCTGCGTGGGCGCCGAGGCGCTGGTGCGCTGGCCCATGGGCGACGGCACCTGGATGAAGCCGGACGTGTTCATTCCCCTGGCCGAGCAAAGTGGCGCGATCGTCGATATCACTGCGCTGGTCGTGGCGCGCATCGCCGCCGACCTGGGTCCGTTTCTCGCCGATCGGCCGGACGTCCGCATCTCCTTCAATGTGTCACCTCCGGATATCAGCCGCGACGGCATGCCCGAAGTACTCGATCAGGCTATGGCACGCTCGGGCATCCGGCCCGAACAGCTCTGTCTTGAAGTCACCGAGCGCGGCTTTTTCGACCCCGCCCTCGCCCGCGATCAGTTGCAGGCGATACGGGATGCCGGCCACTCGGTATACATCGACGACTTCGGCACTGGCTATTCCAGCCTTGCCTACCTGCAGAACCTGCCTGTGGATGTGCTCAAGATCGACAAGCGCTTCGTGGATACCGTGGGCACCGAATCGGCCAGCAGCACCGTCGCCGACCACATCATCGCCATGGCGCAGGATCTCGGGCTGACGCTTATCGCCGAGGGCATCGAAAACACCGCCCAGGCCGACTACCTGCTGGCGCGCGGTGTGCAGTACGGGCAAGGCTGGCTCTTCAGCCGGGCCTTGCCGGCGGCCGCATTCCGCCGCTACGCCGACGCCCTCAATGGCACCTGAAGCGGCCGCCAATAGCCGGCCCTGAAGCAGGTCCTGAAGCAGGCCCTGAAGCAGCTCCCCAAGGCAGCCCCTGGCGCAGCACCCTAGCGCAGTTCGTGAAGCGGCATCGCCGGCTGCAACGGAAGCAGCACCTAAGGTGGCCACCGAAACCTATCGGGAGCGGCATTTGTCGCGGCATCTGACGCGTAGCCTAAAGCCACCCGCCCATGGGGCCTTGAGCTGCACTCGCCTCAACCCGCCAAAAACCTTGGTCAGCATCGCCTATCCGGGCATCGTCACGCGTTTGACCCGCGCAGCGGGCCGCTATCGTTTTCCCAGACCTCGACAGTCCAAGGAGACAGCGTATGCCGGCCGTACCCCTCGATCCCGTTGCGTGCATCGCGCAAAACCTCCAGCAGGAACGACTCATCCGGGGGCTGACGCTCGCCGGGCTGGCCGAAAGCAGCGGCATCTGCCCCGAGCAACTGGCTGCCCTCGAAAGCGTTACGGCGCGGCCCACGATCGACGCGGTCTGGCGGCTGGCACGGGCCCTCGACGTCCCGTTCGGTCAATTGGTACGCCAGCCCGAACGCGATGCGGCGATCCTGCAAGACGATGGGGTCGGCATCCGGCTCATCGATCGGCAATCCGGTACCCGTGTCGTCGAAACGTACCTCATGACCCTTCAACCCCACGCCACGCGCCTGGCGCACGCGCATGGCGCGGCGATACAAGAGCACGTCACGGTGCTGCGCGGCGCGTTGATCGTAGGGCCAAGCGCGCAGCCCACGCTGCTCGCCGCCGGCCAGAGCGTCGAATTTTCAACCGGCACGGATCACGTGTACCGCAGCGTCGATCAGTCGACCACGGCGATGGTGACCGTGGTCTACCCCGAATTGAGCACAGCTGCCGGCGAGTACGAGCATCTTCAAGCCTGGCCGCAGCAGGACGATGACTGGGATCGTCTCGGCGCCCACGTGATGCATCAGCAGTTGGAGGTGGCACACGGCATCGCCGCCTGCCGCATCCGTTTCGAGGGGTGCCCCGTTCCCGCCGATCGAGCGGCCGCGCGGCTGGCCGAATTGCTGGCTGCGCCGACCGCACAGCGCCAGGCAACAACCGCTTTTGCCGTGTGCGAGCAACAGCCCGCCGTCATCGTGCTGAGCCACCCGCACCGGCATGCCACCCTTGTGCCCCGGGGGGATGAGCCAGCCGTGCTGGCCGATGCCATCGCGCTGGTCAATCGTCTTGCCGCGCCCCCTGCCGTTCTCGACTGCGACGCGATTCAAACATTGCAGCGGCTGGCCGAAGGACCTTGCCTGACACACGCCACGCTCGCCGCCCAACTGCTTACCCGCCATGGCTTGCCGTGTGTGCCCGTGCACATCGAAGCCGTCGCGCATGACATCGACGCGCCGCCTCACGCTGACGGTTACGCAGCCCTTGAGCTGCTGCACCCCGGTCACGCCACGCAATGCGTGGCCATTGCCCATGCGCTGCATGATGCCGGGCTTGCTGCCGATCTGCACATCCTGCTTATCGCCCCAGCCGCGCGTGCGGACGTATCGCTCGCGATGTTGCGCGAACTCTGTCCGATGGCCCGCGTGACGGTGCTTGCGCATAGCCCGACGGCCTTCGCGCACCTGCAGCGCTCGTTCGCAGCAGATCCGCGCGTCCATCCTGTGTACGCCCCCATTGCCCAATGGCAGCCCACCGACGAGCGGCCCTTCGACTGCGCAATCGCGATGGGGGCGTCGCTGCGCATCGATGCCGCGGGCGTGCTGCAAAGTGTGCGGCGGCAACTTTCACCTGGCGCGCATTGCTTCGTTGCCGACGACATGGTGGCGCCCTTCACCACGGCACTGGAACGCCGCACTCACCTTCTCTCCCACCATCTGCAGTACGTCGCCGACACCCTCGTGGAGGTGCCGCTGGATGCCATGAGCGAGACGCAAGCGGCACAGGTCAGCAAGGTGCGTAACGACGTACCGACCATTCTTTTCGAAGCTCGGACCGGCATGGGCGCCGCTGCCGCAGACCGGACCAGACAACTGCTCAAATCGATCGCATCGGGCATGGCGGCCAACGCGATCACCCATCCGCTCCTGGCCTTCCATCGCTTTCACGCGCAGACACTTGAAGGGCTGATGGCCAGGCTGGATGACGACGTAGGACGCATCACCCATCCACGGCGGTTCGCCGAACTGGCATGGCATGCGGGATTTGAGGTGCGCGACCACCGGCGTCTCTATCCCACCGTGGGCGACAGCCCCTGGGCGGCCGGTACGCACATGTTCGCGCTTGCGGTCCGCCGACCGTGCACGTAAACCCTAGTTGGCGGGTGCCCTGGGGGCTCCGTAGAATTCAAACGTACGTTTGAAATAGGCGTTTGTTTGAATGTTTGCTTTCAAACGTCCCGTGCTTGAAGGATGACGATGCGCCAGGCCACCGATCTCCGTTCCGTCACCACCCGCGAGGCGCTGCTCGACTGCGCCGAACGCCTCTTCGTCGAGCGCGGTCACGCCGCTACTTCACTACGCGACATCACGCGCGAGGCGCACGCCAACCTGGCCGCGGTGAATTATCACTTCGGCGGTAAGGAAGCGCTGATCCAGGCGGTACTCAAGCGCCGGCTCGCGTCACTCAACAGCGAACGTCTGGCTGTGCTCGACGGGCTCGAAAGCCAGGCCGGCGGCCAGGCACTCAAGCCCTCGCAGATCGTCGATGCCTTTTTCGGCACGTTGCTGCGCCAGGCGGCATCGCCCACAAACGCAGGCGGCCGCTTTCTCACCTTGCTCGAACGCACGATGACGGATCCCGCGAATTTCGTACATACCGTCTTTGCCGACGAATACGCGGGGGTATTGGAGCGCTTCAAGCGTGCACTTTTTCGCGCCTTGCCCGATGTGCCGCGCGAGGAAATTCTGTGGCGGTTTCACTTCATGCTCGGCGCGACGTCCTTTGCGATTGCGGGGTCCAATACGTTGCGCCTGGTCATGGGTTGGGAAGACCCCGGGCACGACGCGGCACCCGCCGCGTCTGAGCCCAGCACGGCAGCCGAAGCGGAACGACTGCTGGAACGACTGATGAGTTTTCTATTGGGAGGATTGCGCGCCCCCTTGCCTCAGCAAGCCACTGCCTGATTTCAGGCAGCCGGCGCCCCCCCGGGCGCCGACTGGATCCAACATGCACATCGATGATGCGAACCGCACGCGTCATGGGTATTTTCGACAATAGCGGAAGGAGACATCACCATGGGCATTGCTCTATTCGTGCTGGCCATCGTCATCGGGGTACCGATCGTCGTGCTCGCAGTCCCTGCCGCAAGACGCGCGATGCTCTCGCGTCCGCTGCTGAAGGTGTTTCGGCGGGTGCTGCCGCAAATGTCCGATACCGAACGCGATGCCCTCGAGGCCGGTACCGTATGGTGGGAAGGCGAGCTGTTTCGCGGCAATCCCCAGTGGGGCACACTCGCCGCCTATCCCCGCCCCGGTCTCACCGCCCGCGAACAAGCCTTCATGGATCGCGAGGTCGAAGTCGTGTGCGCCATGGTGGATGACTGGGACGTCACGCAGCACAGCTTCGATTTGCCGGAAAGCGTGTGGACGTATCTCAAGCACAACGGCTTTCTGGGCATGATCATTCCCGAATCGCATGGTGGGCTGGGATTCTCGGCTTTTGCACATTCGCAGGTCGTGACCAAGCTTTCGACCCGATCCTCGGCGCTGTCGGTGTCGGTGATGGTGCCCAATTCGCTCGGCCCGGCCGAGCTGCTCCTGCATTACGGCACCGACGCACAAAAAGCCCATTATCTGCCGCGGCTTGCGCGTGGTGAAGACGTGCCCGCATTCGCATTGACGAGTCCATGGGCAGGCTCGGACGCCGCCGCCATTCCCGATCGCGGCATCGTCTGCCGCGGGATGTGGGAAGGCCAGGAGGTGCTGGGCATGCGCGTGTCGTGGGACAAGCGCTACATTACGCTGGCGCCGGTGTGCACGCTGCTCGGGCTGGCTTTTCGTCTGTACGATCCCGACCATCTGCTGGGCGACATCGAGGACATCGGCATCACGTGCGCGCTGGTCCCGCATGATCATCCAGGGGTGGATACCGGGAGACGGCATTTTCCGCTCAATGCGATGTTCATGAATGGTCCCACGCGCGGCAAGGATGTCTTCATGCCGCTGGACTTCATCATCGGCGGACCCGCACGGGCCGGGCACGGCTGGCGCATGCTGATGGAGTGCCTGGCCGCCGGACGCTCGATTTCACTGCCGTCGTCCAACACCGGCATGTGCGTCCTCACCGCGCGCGCTGTAGGCGCCTATGCGCGCATACGCACCCAGTTTCGTTTGCCGGTCGGCAAGTTCGAGGGGGTGGAAGAAGCCCTTACGCGCATTGCCGGCCATACCTACATGATGGACGCGGCCCGCATCATGACGGCAGGCGGTCTCGATCAGGGCGCCAAGCCGTCAGTGGTGTCGGCCATCGTGAAGTACCACATTACCGAGCGCGCGCGCATGGTGGTCAACGACGGCATGGATGTGATCGGCGGTAAAGGCATTTGCCTGGGCCCCGCCAACTTCCTGGGCCGGGCCTACCAGCAGTTGCCGATCGGCATCACCGTGGAAGGGGCAAACATTCTTACGCGCAGCCTGATCATCTTCGGTCAGGGCGCGATTCGCTGCCACCCCTACGTATTGAAAGAAATGCAGGCGGCCCGCGACCCCGATCCCAAACGCGGCCTGCTGGCGTTCGACGATGCGTTCTGGTCGCATGTGCGCTTTATTTTCGGCAATGCCGGCCGGGCCTTCGGCCGCGCCGTAACGGGCGCGCGCTGGGTGGCGGTCCAGGCCGATGTCGATCCCGGCATGAAGCGTTATTACCAACACCTGTCGCGCCTGTCGGCCGGCTTCGCGGTGGCGGCCGATGTTGCCATGCTGGTGCTTGGCGGCGAACTCAAGCGCCGCGAAAAGCTTTCCGCCCGGCTGGGCGACGTGCTCTCGCAAATGTATTTGGTCTCGTGCACGCTCAAGCGGTTTGAAGACGAGGGCCGTCAACAGGCCGACGCCGCGCTGGTGCATTGGAGCGTGCAGGATGCCATGATGCGGGCGCAAACGGCGTTCGAAGGCGTGCTCGCCAATTTTCCGAATCGCCTGGCGGCAGGCGTGCTGCGACTGATCGTCCTGCCCGGCGGCGCGTTCGCGGCCCCGCCCAGCGATGCGCTCGGTCATGAAGTGGCGCGGCAATTGATGACGCCAGGAGGCACCCGCGATCGTCTGACGGCTACCTGCTTTTTACTGGACAACGATCGCGATCCCGTGGGGGCCATCGAAGCCGCTTTCCTTGCAGCCATCGCCTGCGAACCGCTGGATGCCAAGGTGCGCGCGCTCGAGAAAAGCGGCGCACTCACGGGCAGCGCGCTCAATAATGTGCGCGATGCGACGCAAGCCGCTTATGCCGCCGGCGGACTGACCGAGGACGAGTATGCGCAGCTCAAAAATCGTGACATCCTGCGCGACCGCGTGATCGCGGTGGACGACTTTCCGTTCGACTACGGTCGTGCGATTGCCGAGGAACCCCTGGCCCGCGCGGCCAACGGTTAAGGATTTTCATGGCCTTTCAGCCCATCTACATCATCGACGGTGCACGCACGCCGTTCCTGAAAGCGCGCAATGCGCCAGGCCCCTTTTCAGCCGGCGACCTGGCCACGCAAGCCAGCCGCGCCCTCCTCTTGCGCCAACCCTTTGCCCCCGGCGTTATCGACGACGTGATTGTCGGCTGCGCCGCGCCGTCGGCCGACGAAACCAATATCGGCCGCGTGGTGGCGCTGCGCGCGGGTTGTGGCGAGCACGTGCCCGGATGGACGGTGATGCGCAACTGTGCGTCGGGCATGCAAGCCCTCGATTCCGCGCTGCTGACGTTGCAGGCGGGCCGCGCCCAATTGGTGCTGGCCGGTGGCGTGGACGCCCTCTCGCGTGCCCCACTGCTGGTGTCCGACGGCATGGTGGCATGGCTTTCGCAATGGCGCGCCGCATCGTCGTGGCACGCCAGACTGGCGTTGCTCAAACGATTCCGGCCGGCCGACCTTGCACCGGTCATCGGTCTTCTGAAAGGGCTCAACGATCCGGTCGTTGGTTTGTCCATGGGACAAACCGCTGAAAATCTTGCGGCACGCTTTGGTATCGACCGCCTGGCCATGGACACTTATGCCCAGCGCAGCCACCGCCGCGCGCGCATCGCGCAGTCGTCCGGTGCGTTTGCCGACGTGGTGGGTGTGACGGCCATGTCCGGCGCACTGCACGATCGGGATGATGGGATACGCGACGATGCCACCCCTGAAAAACTGGCGCGGTTAAAGCCTGTGTTCGACAAGCCGTATGGCCAGATCACCGCCGGCAACAGCTCGCAGGTCACCGATGGCGCGGCATTGCTGGTGCTCGCCAGTGCCGCCGCCGTCGATAAATGGCAACTGCGACCCATCGGCCGCATCCTCGATGTGCAATGGGCCGCGCTCGATCCTGCACAAATGGGACTCGGCCCGGTACACGCGGCCACGCCCATCATGCAGCGTCATGGTCTGGACCTTCACGACCTCGACCTGTGGGAAATCAATGAAGCGTTTGCGGCGCAAGTGCTTGCCTGCCTGGCCGCCTGGGAAAGCGACGACTATTGCCGCGAGCACTTCGGCTGCGGTGCCTTCGGCACCCTGGATCAGGCCAGGCTCAACGTGGCGGGCGGCGCCATTTCGCTGGGCCATCCCGTGGGCGCCTCGGGCGCGCGGATCGTGCTGCAGTTGCTACGCAACCTGCACGGTCGGGGCCTGCGGCGCGGCATGGCGGCCATCTGCATCGGCGGGGGCCAAGGCGGCGCCATGCTGATCGAAACACTCAACGGGAGCGCATCATGACCGCATTCGAAGATCGGGCGCGCGGCCCCCTGGCGGCAACGGCCGTCGATATCGGACAAGCGTTGCGCCACTGGCGCGCCGAGCAGGAAAGCGACGGCCTGCTGTGGCTCACCTTCGATCGGGCCGACCATACCGTGAATGCGCTGTCGGCCGATGTGCTCGATGAACTCGACCATATCCTGGCCTATTTCGAACGCCACACACCGACCGGCATGATCATCCAGAGCGGCAAGCGCACCGGCTTCATCGTGGGCGCCGACATCGACGCGTTCGCCACGTTGACCACGGTGCAGGAAGCGCGGGTACTGATCGCACGCGGGTGGGACACCTTCGATCGGCTGGCGCGCGCACCCTATCCCACCGTCGCGCTGATCCGCGGACATTGCCTTGGAGGCGGTCTGGAACTCGCGCTGGCTTGCCGCTATCGCATCGTGGTGGACGAGCCCGGCACCACGCTGGGCTTACCTGAAGTGATGCTGGGGATCTTTCCGGCATGGGGGGGCATGGCCCGCCTGCCGGCCTTGATCGGCGCCCCGCAAGCCCTTGACCTGATGCTCTCGGGCCGCACGCTTACCCCCAGCCGCGCTAGCCGCGCCGGCGTCGTCGACCTGCGCGTGCCGGCGCGCGTGATGCATGCCAGCGCGCGCGGCCTCGTGTCTTCCAAGCGCCGGCCGGCGCGCGCTCGCGGCTGGCGAGCGCTGACGAATCTCCCGCCCCTGAAAAATCTCGTTGCCGCCCAGGCACGCAAATCGGTCGACAAGCGCGATCCTTATCATCACTACGACGCGCCGCGCGCCATCATCGAATGCTGGGCCGAACACGGCGGCAATCCCTTGCGGGCACCGCTGCTGATCGAGTCTATCGTCAACGGCGACACTGCACGCGAGTTGCTGCGGGTATTTCGCCTGCGCGAAAGGCTCAAAGGTCAGGGCAAGCAAAGCACGACAGCGCGCGACGCAATTCGTCACGTACACGTGATCGGCGCCGGCGTCATGGGCGGCGATATCGCCGCGTGGTGCGCATTGAAAGGGCTGCACGTGACGTTGCAGGATACCGATCCCGTACGGATCGGCGCAGCCATGGGGCGCGCGGCAAAACTCTTCACGCGCCGCGCCGGGTCGCCGCTCGAGGCCCGCAATGCCTTCGATCGGCTGACGCCCGATGCGCGAGGCGACGGCGTGGCGCGCGCCGATCTGATCATCGAGGCCATCGTGGAACGCGTGGAGGCCAAGCAGGCACTGTATGCCTCGCTCGCACCGCGCATGCGGCCCAACGCCATCCTGGCGACCAATACGTCGAGCCTGTCGTTGGCGATATTGCGCAATGGTCTCGCGCAGCCCGGCCGCTTCATCGGCATCCATTTCTTCAATCCCGTCGCACGCATGCCGCTGGTCGAGGTGGTGAGCGACGCGCACACCGAGACCGAAGTGTTGCAACAGACCAACCAACTGATTGCCGCGCTCGACAAACTTCCGCTCCCGGTGTCAGACTCGCCTGGCTTTCTGGTCAATGCCGTATTGGCGCCTTATATGCTCGAAGCGATGCGTTGTCTTGATGAAGGGATGACACCTGAAACGGTGGATGCGGCAATGGTGGCCTTCGGCATGCCATTGGGACCGATCGAACTCGCCGATCGCGTCGGCCTCGATGTCGCGCTTGCTGCGGGCGAGCAACTGAGCGCCGGGCAGCCCGCGCCGAGCGCGTTGACGCGTCTGACGTCAGCGGGCCATCTCGGCGCCAAAACCGGCCGTGGCTTTTACGTGTGGCGCGACGACAAACCGGTCAAAGTGGGTGCCGCCACCCCGCCTCCTCGATTGGCAGACCGTTTGTTGGCACCGCTCACGCGCCAGGCCCAGGCCTGCGTGGCAGCGGGCGTGGTCAGCGACGCCGACATGGCCGATGCCGGGCTGATCTTCGGCGCCGGCTTCGCACCCTTCACCGGCGGGCCCCTGCATTTACACCAACACAACCAACACCGGGCCGATAAGCCCGGGCACACCGTTGCACCCACGAGCAGCACCTGAGGAGGCAGTCCACCATGCGTCGTTCTTCAATGCCCTTGAAAACCCTTTCAACGCTTGTCATGTCGATGGGCGCGTTAAGCGCTCACGCCGCTGGTTTCCAGCTCTTCGAACAAAATAACAGTGGCTTGGGTAACGCGTATGCGGGATCGGCCGCCATCGCCGAGAACGCCAGCACGATCTACTTCAACCCGGCGGGCATGAGCCTGCTTGACGGCGTCAATGTGTCGGGCGGCGTCAGTCTGATCAAACCATCCTTCAAGTTTTCCGACAGCGGCCTGTCGCGCAATCCCACCGCACTGGGCGGCGGCCGGCCCACCGGCGGGTCCGGTGGCGACCCGGGCACTTTGGGCGTCGTGCCCAATGGCTACGTGTCCTGGCAGCTCGACGACCGCTGGCATGTGGGCCTGGGCCTGGGCGCGCCTTTCGGCTCGATGACCAAATACGACGCCGGTTGGGCGGGCCAGTATCAAAGCCGCAAATTCGATGTCAAAACCTACAACGTCAACCCGTCGGTGTCGTACCGCGTTACCGAAACGTTCTCGCTCGGTGCCGGTGTGAACTGGCAACGGCTCGAAGCCGAATACGAGCGCCAGGCGATTCTGCCGCCGGGCTTGCTCACGCCGGCCGACGTCAATATGAGCGGCGACGCCTGGGGCTGGAACGCCGGTGCCATGTGGCAGGCCACCGATAAAACGCGTATCGGCTTGTCGTACCGTTCGAAGGTACGTCACAAGGTGGACGGCAATACGGAAGTCGGCCCGTTGAAAGTCGATGCCAAGACGAGCGTCGACTTTCCCGATACGGCCATTCTCAGCCTGGTGCAGAACCTCAACAGCCGCTGGGATCTGTTGGCCGACGTGTCCTGGACCGGTTGGAGCAGCATTCCCGAGCTGCGCATCCGCAATAGCGGCGGGCTGCCCGACGACGCGCTCAAACTCGAATTCAACGATGCCTGGCGCATCGCCGTGGGCGCGAATTACAAGATCAACGATGCCTGGAAATGGAAGGTCGGCGTGGCGTGGGATCAGACACCGGTGTCCAGCCCACGCTATCGCCCCGTGTCGCTGCCCGACAATGACCGCTGGTGGTTCGCCACCGGTGTTCAATGGCAGGCCACCAAAAGCACCACCATCGATCTGGGCTACAGCTATCTCTATCTGGACAAGACCAAGATCAATAACGATGGCGAAAACCAGCTACAGAAAGGCCTCGTGAACGGCCAGTACAAAAGCCACGGCAATGTGGTGGGCCTGCAGGTGTCCTCGCGCTTCTGACGCGTGACGAGGCCGCGAAGCGGCTCGCCGGCGGCGGGCCTGCTAGACTGCGCGGTGGCGCGTATCGCCTGGGCGGGGTGTTCCCGCACCACTCGCGCGCCTTTTGACCGTTGCCTTCCATGACCTCTGCACCCGCTTCTACCGCCACCGATGCCTTTGGCGACCTGTCCCTTTCGGCGCCGCTGCTGCTCGCGCTCGAACGCCTGTCGTTTACCGCGATGACGCCCATTCAGGCGGCGAGCCTGCCATTCATTCTGGCGGGCCGCGACATCATCGCGCGTGCCAAGACCGGGAGCGGCAAGACAGCGGCATTTGCCCTGGGCACATTGCAGAAGATCGATACCGCAAGCGCGACCACGCAGGCGCTGATTCTGTGCCCGACGCGCGAGCTGGCCGATCAGGTGGCACAAGCCATACGCCAGCTGGCGCAAACGATTCCCAACCTGCGCGTTCTGACGTTGTGCGGCGGCGTGCCGATTCGCGGCCAGGTCGAGTCGCTCCAGCGCGGCGCCCACATCGCCGTGGGGACGCCCGGGCGTGTGCTCGATCTGCTGGATCGCGAAGCGCTGAACGTGTCGGGCATTTCCACACTGGTGCTCGACGAAGCCGATCGCATGGTGGACATGGGCTTTTATGATGATATCGCCCGTGTGGCGAGTCATTGTCCGCCGGCGCGCCAGACCTTGCTGTTCTCGGCGACTTATCCGGAAAATATTCGCAAGCTGACCACGCGGCTGCTGCGCAGTCCGCAAGAGATCACCGTGGACGCCGAGCGTGCACCGCAGGCGATCATGCAGAAGTTTTTCGAGATCGATCCCGGCGCGCGACACGCCGCCGTGGTGCAGTTGCTGTCGCACTTCCGCCCGGAAAGCGCACTGGCGTTCTGCAACACCAAAGCGGGATGTCGGGAGCTGACTGAGTATTTGCATGCCGCAGGCATCAGCGCCCTGGCACTGCACGGCGACCTCGAACAGCGCGATCGCGATGAAGTGCTGGTGCAGTTCACGCAACGCAGTTGCGTCGTACTGGTGGCGACCGACGTGGCTGCGCGCGGCCTGGACATCGCCGATCTCGCGGTGGTGATCAATGTTGAAGTGAGTCCGGATCAGGATGTGCATGTGCATCGCATTGGCCGCACAGGCCGCGCGGATCGCACCGGGGTCGCCCTCACACTATGCGCGCCCGAAGAAATGCAGTGGGCCACGCAGATCGAGTCGTTCCAGTCGACACCGCTGCAATGGGCAAAGCTTGCCGACTACCCTGCCGACGTACGCCAGCCGCTGAAGGCCTCGATGATGACGTTGTTGATTCTGGGCGGCAAGCGCGACAAGCTGCGACCTGGCGACGTCCTGGGTGCACTGACCGGTGAGGCAGGACTGTCGAAGGAAGAAGTCGGCAAGATCGCCGTGGGCGATGCCGTGAGCTATGTGGCGGTGGCGCGCGCGGCCGCCGGACGCGCAATGGAAGCGTTGGCCAACGGCCAGATCAAAGGGAAAAAATTCCGCATTCGCATGCTGGGCGTTGACGGCCAGGGCCGGCCCGCAGACGGCGGCAAGGCAGAAGCCGGCATCCCGAAGCCTGCGCGCACAGCCGCCAAGGCCGGCGATCGGGCGGCCACTGGCCGCGCGGGCGGCGATCGCCCGCAACGCAATGCGGGTGCAGGCGGTGGTGCAGGTGCCGGTTCGGGTGCACCGTCGTGGAGCAAGCCGCAGGAACGGTCAGGTTCAGGCTCGGGGGCGCCCCGCCGCGATGACGGCCGCCCGCGCACTGGCGGTCCGACGGCTCAGAAGCGCTCGAAGCCTGCCAGATAACGCCATTGCCCGGGTGCCAACCCGGCCAGGGGCAGTCGCCCGATCCGCAAGCGACGCATCCCCGTCACGGTCAAGCCCGCGGCTTCGCATCGCTCGGCGATCTCGCCTTTTTCCGGTGTCTTCAAGGCAAAGCGCAGCTGCCCTTCACTCTGCCAGCTGACTTTCGCCTGCGCCTTTTTGTCGCCGGTAGCGCTGCGCGCCAACGCCTTCACCACTTCACGATCCGCCGTCGCGTCGCCCGTCACCGAGACCACATACTCGTGTTCGATTTCCGCCGCGTCGGTGACGAGCTTGCGCTTGATCCGAAAATCCTGAGTCAGCACGACGAGGCCACTCGCCCCGGTTTCGAGCGGCGTGACCAGTTCGAGGCGTTTGAAATGGATGCGCCGGATAGCGGCCGCGCCTTCCGGACCGTGCGCCACCTGATTGGCGGTCACGAGCAAGGCGATATAGGCGTCGATCACGCCCTCGTCCAGACGCGTGGTCAAGCCTTCGGGTTTATTGAGCAGGAACGTGGCCGGGGGAATATCCGCCGTGGTGGCGTCGTCGGACAGGGCGACGACCTGGCCCGGCTGCACGCGCTCACCGGGTTGCTCGACGATGCGGCCATCGACCGATACCCACCCACATTCGATGTAGCGCTCGGCTTGGGCACGCGAACATGCAAATTGATCGGCGACCTGTTTGGCCAGACGCACTGTTTCGTTCATAGGACGGAGAGCTTCAATACAAGACGCCTGAGCGCAATGTGCCATTGTAGGCGCGTGCGCCTGGCCCCGAACGCTTGAGTAATTACGCCGCCTTTTGCATAATGCGAATCACTTTCGGGCAAACGCTCGCAAAGCAACCCGGTCTTCGATCGGACGCATAACTTTTTTAAGAAGAACACCATGATTAAATCCGACGACGCGGGCAAGTTGGTCATTCGAGTTGCCTTGGGCGTACTGATCCTTTTGCACGGTCTGTTCAAAATCAAGAGCGGTGTGGGCGGCATTGCCGGCATGCTGTCGTCGCACGGCTTGCCCGGGTTCCTGGCCTACTTCGTCCTCGTCGGCGAAGTCGTCGCCCCCGTACTGATGATCATCGGCCTGTTTACGCGCATTGCCGGCTGGATCATCGCGATCAACATGGTGGTTGCAATCGGCCTGGCCCACATGGGCAGCATCGCCAGCCTTACCGGCCAAGGTGGCTGGGCGCTCGAGCTGCAAGGCATGTTCCTGTTTGCATCGATCGCCGTGGCGCTCTTCGGCGCCGGCCGCTTCAGTGTGGGCGGCACGAGCGGACGCTACAACTAAGCCTCGCCGGATGCAGTACAACAAAGGCCCCTTCAAGGGGCCTTTGTCATTTGGCGCCGGCGCGCAGGGGTACGCTTTTCAAGCGTCTACGACTGACCTGCCCGCGCAGGGTTCCACAGTGCCATGAGCGCGGTGATGGATGCATTGAGAACCGAGAGCTTTACGCCGTCTCGGGCGGACACGGCAACCCCCAACAGGAAACTGTTGAACGCCGTGCCCAGTGCGCGCGCATCGGTGCCTGCCGCGAGTTCGCCGCTCGCGACGCCGCGCTCGACGCACTGCACGAATCCCTGAAGCGTTCGTGCGCGTGAGGCCGTCAATGGATCGGCCAGATGCGCATGCGCGGGCGTGGTGACGCTCATGGCCCCCAACGTCACCATGCAGCCCTTCGGGTGCCCTGCTTCGCACTGCATCCTGGTGGAGCGGCGCAACGCGAGCTCGACGGCCTCGCGGGGCGGAAGGTCGTCGTCCCAAAGACAATCGGTGACCCGGGCGTAGGTTTCCAGGTAACACTGCACCGCCTCGCCGAACAACGCCTCCTTGGAACCGAAGGCCGCATAAAAGCTGGGCGCAGAAATGCCGCCCCCGAGCTGCGCCTTCAACTGGCTCAGCGACGTGGTGTCGTAGCCTTGTTCCCAGAATAGATGCATCGCCTGCTCGACTGCCTGCTGGCGATCGAACGTTCTGGGTCGTCCCATTTGTGCCATCGTAGCCTCCCTGCTCATGACTTAAATACTACTCGATACAAAAGTCCTTGACGAGTCGCGTTAGCGTGGCCTACATTTGTACCGATCGGTATATATATCATCGCTTCAGCGTCGAGTCGACGCGATCGACTTTCAGTTTCATCACTGCCAACGAGGTATCGCGCGCTGAGCCGCTCGCGATGCCCGCTTCGAAAGGACATTTCTTTGAATCCAACGCCCACGCCAACCGAAACGCCCGAGCGCCTGCCCATGGCAGCCCTGCTGGCCCTGGCGATGACCGGTTTCATCTGCATCGTGACCGAAACCTTGCCTGCCGGGCTGCTGCCGCAGATCAGCGCGGGCCTCGGGATCAGCCAAGCCATCGCCGGCCAGATGGTGACGGCATATGCGTTGGGATCGTTGCTGGCGGCCATTCCGCTGACGATCGCAACGCGCGGCTGGCGGCGACGTCATGTCCTGCTGCTCACCATCTTTGGGTTCTTTCTCTTCAATTCGATTACGGCGCTCTCCAGCCATTACATTCTGACGCTGGTGGCCCGTTTCTTCGCGGGCGTGGCCGCCGGTCTGGCGTGGAGCTTGTTGGCGGGCTACGCACGCCGCATGGTTGCCGCGCATCAGCAAGGTCGTGCGTTGGCCGTGGCGATGGTGGGCACCCCGATCGCGCTGTCTCTGGGCGTTCCACTCGGGACCTTCATGGGGTCGATCGTCGGTTGGCAGACCGCGTTCTGGATCATGTCCGGGCTTGCCCTGGCCCTGATGGCGTGGGTGATCGCCAAGGTTCCTGACTATCCGGGACAATCCGCGCACGAGCGGATGCCATTGAAAGCCGTCTTCACACGCGCCGGGGTACGACCCGTGTTGGCCGTCGTGGTGGCGTGGATGCTCGCACACAACATTCTCTACACCTACATCGCGCCCTTTGTCGTGCCGGCGGGCCTGGGCGATCGGGTTGACGTCGTCTTGCTGACCTTCGGCGTCGCAGCACTCGTCGGCATCTGGATCGCCGGGATGCTCGTCGATCGCTATTTGCGCGTCATGGTGCTGGCAAGTCTCGCGGCCTTTGCGCTCACCGCTTTGCTGTTTGGCGTGGGCGCGCGCGATCCCGTCATTATCTTTATCGGCGTCGTCGTGTGGGGCGTTACGTTCGGCGGCGCGGCCACGCTCTTGCAAACAGCACTGGCCGATGCGGCCGGCACGGGTGCCGACGTGGCGCTCTCCATGAATGTCGTGGCCTGGAACGCCGCCATCGCCGCAGGCGGTATCGCAGGCGGGGTGCTGCTCGACCGACTGGGCGTGGGCGCATTCCCCTGGACCCTTGCAATGTTGCTTGCGGCCGCATTCACGATTGCCTGGTCGTCGCCATCGCACGCTTTCAAGCCAGGACTTCGCAGCAGCGCGACGCCGGTCGTCGCGCATTGACATCGTTGCGCATTGAGATCGTTGCGCATTGAGATCGTCGCGCGTTGAAATCGTTGCGCATTGATGTAACGGCGGGATCGCCGCCGGTTACAGCCCCGTGACGTCAGCCGCGCGCCATTAGGTACGGGCGCCGGTTGCGTCGCTATCGATACTGCCGCGTTGGCGGTGGCGTGTAGCGTGGCGGAGTGACGGGACGTGCAGGTTGCACCGGTGTGACCGCGCGCATGCCGGGCGACGGCGCCGCGCGTTGCGGCGTGACGGCCGGCGCTCGGGGTGTGGTCTGCGTGCTGGCGGCCCCGGGATTGGGCACCACCCGCACGGGTGATGGCGCGCGCTGCATGTTGGTGTCTCCCGTCACGTTCGATGGCGGGGAGTACACCGGCGCGGGTGACGCAGGCGTGGTTTGCATCCCTTGCGCGGTGGCCGTCGCCGCGCCGCCCGCCAATCCCATCATCAACAGCGTGCCAAGTGCGCGCCGGGTCGAACGGCGCATCGACCAGTTCAAAGGCGGATCGCCCGCTGCAAGGCTGAAAATCAGACGTGTGCTCATGCTGTACTCCCGATGGATGTGCGCTTGAAAGCGGACGCAAGGGTTGATCCTGCCCTGTTCGTCAAAACGCCAACCATCGCGCTTGGGCGATAATGAAACGCGCAGCTTCGTTGGCGGGCTGCACGTTCAAGGGAAAAACATGCGCACGATCGTGAAAAAGTGTCTGGTGTCCGGTGTGCTCGCCTTGAGCGCCGGCGCCCTCCTCGGTGTCGCAGGCCTGGATGCACAGGCAGCCTTGCCGCTTGGTCATGCGGCACCCGACTTCAAGGCAGAAGCCGCCAAGGGCGGTCAGCCGTTTACGTTCGACCTGGCCGCCACGCTGGCCAAAGGTACGGTGGTGCTGTACTTCTACCCGGCCGCGTTCACGACCGGATGCACGATCGAGGCGCGCAACTTCGCCGAGGCGATCCCGCAATACACTGCGCTGGGCGCTACGGTAGTGGGTGTATCGGGTGACGACATCGGTACGCTCAAGCGGTTTTCCGAGAGCGAGTGCCAGGGCAAGTTCGCCGTGGCGGCCGACAAGGACGGCCGCATCATGAAGGCCTACGACGCGGCGAGCAGCATGTCCGCCACATCCGCGCAGCGTATCTCCTACGTCATCGCGCCCGATGGCAAGGTGATCAAGTCATACGCCGCCTCCAATCCCGATCGCCACGTTGCCGAAACGCTGGACGCATTGAAGGCGTGGCGAGCGAAAAATCCGCAGTGACGGTCGGTCGCCCTCACTGACCCTCAGGGCAGCAACGCGCGCACGAGCTCGGCGGGGCGACACAGCCGCGTCCCTTTTGCCGTGACGACGAAAGGCCGATTGATGAGGATCGGATGTTCGATCATCGCATCGAGCAATTGATCGTCGGTCACGTTGGCGGCATCCAGTCCAAGCTCGGTATACAGCGATTCTTTCGTGCGTACCGCATCACGCACCGAAATCCCGGCCTGCGCGATCAAACCCGCAAGCACTGGACGCGAGGGCGTGTCTTTTAAATACTCGACGATGGTCGGCTCTTCCCCGCTCTCGCGGAGGATTTCGAGCACGGTGCGCGAGGTGCCGCAACGCGGATTGTGATAGATGGTAGGAGGATGCGACATATCAATCGGTCGGCCAAAGAGGAGGATGGGTGCCTGGCGGCACTGACGGCCGCGGCCAGCATGCAGGAGTATCCGAAAACCGGGCGGCGTGGCGCACCGCAGTCAGCGTGCCAAACCCGGATTCGGACGTTTCAAGCACATTGTCCACGGGCGGCATGGCAATTGACAAGCCATCCTTCACGCGCCCCAGCCCACGCACCCATTGCGCCGTTTGTGCCAACGACACCCGCACATGCCACGAACCGCCTTCCTGCGCCTGACGCCACAGCGCAGCCTGGGCGCCAAGGGCCATCAAATAACCCGACGCGTGATCCAGCAACTGCACCGGCAGCGCAAGCGGCTTGTGCTGCCCGGCAGCGACAGCTTCGGCCTGATTGAAGCCGGTGGCCGTTTGCACAAGCGAATCGAAACCCCGCCGCGACGCCCAAGGACCGTCGTGACCATACGCCGACAACGACACATAGACGAGCCCGGGCCGCAGGGCCGCTGCCTCCTGCGGCCCGAAACCCAGCGCCTTGAGTGCGCCTGGACGGTACCCCTGCACAAAAATGTGCGCATCGGTGAGCAAACGTTTGAGCGACGCTCTGCCCACGCCGGTGCGCAGATCGGCATGCGCCGACAACTTGCCGCGGCTCGTTTCGATCAAGGTGCTGATGTTGGGCAGATCCGGTGCGTTGATCAACATCACATCCGCCCCGTACGCCGCCAGCGCCCGACCGCACACCGGACCGGCAATGATGCGCGTCAGATCCAGCACGCGCAGATGCGCCAGGGGCCGTTCACCGAACGCACGCGCGGGCCAGGCCCGTGGCGGTGCATCGCCGATGCGTTCGATGGTGAACACAGGCAAACGGGCGATCGCCGCCGCCTGCGGATGGGTGTCCCATTGTTCGAACGACCGCATGGCCGACACCACGATGCCGGCCTCGGCCCCTGCCGACTCGAACGCCTCGGCGCGCCAGCCGCGCAGGGCCGCTTCCACGTCACTGCGTTCAGTGTTTGGCCCAGGAGGCAGGCCCAGCACGCGCAACGCGCCATCGCGATGATGCGCGAAGTTGGCATGAATCCGCACCCATCCGTCCGCGCATGGATAGAGCCCCGTGATCTTGTCCCAGATTTCGGGCGTCTCGCCATCGACGGTGAAATGACTGCGGCACTCTTGAGCCGCATGCAACATATCCACGGCCACGCCTTGCGGGGTGCCCCCGCGCGCCATATCGATCTGCACCGCCGCGAGCGCCGCCGCCCCGAGGCTGGCCTGCGCCGCCGTGCCCACCGCGAACGACGATGGCAGCACCGGCTCGCGACCGGTGAACGTCATCTGCGCGAGGGTGGCCGCCGGCAAGCCTGCCTGACGCCAGACGTCGCCCAACGCATCGCCGGGCGACACGGGAGGCGTTGCGGGGGTGCCAGTGGGATAAGACGAAGGCATATGGGGCTCCTGGAGACGAGTCTGCCTATTACACGACCCGGCGCCAAGCGGGTCAAATTCAGTCACACCCCGCGCGATGACGAGGCGCCGATTCAGGCATAGTGCTGCCTTATCTTCCTCGACCGTACGGCCTCTCGATCATGAATGCTCTCTGCTGGTTTCGCACCGATCTGCGTGTGCACGACAATCCTGCGCTTGCCCAGGCAATGGCCGACGGCCCGACGCTTGCCGTGTTCGTCATCTCCCCGGTGCAGTGGCAACAGCACCTGGAAGCACCGATCAAGGTCGATTTCTGGTTACGCAATCTGACCGAACTCAAGCAAGCCCTGCACGCGCTCAACGTGCCGTTGAAGATCCTGCATACCGACGATTGGCAGGATGTGCCCGACAAACTGGCGGCACTCTGCAGCGCGCACGACGTGACCGCGGTTCATGCCAACGCCGAATGGGGTATCAACGAACGCCGCCGGGATATTGCGACGGTTGAGCGCCTCGATCGCGATGGCGTGGCGTGGACGGTGCATCACGGTTCTTCACTGCTGATCCCGGGTTCGGTGTTGACGGGAAAGGGTGAAGCCTACAAAGTGTTCACGCCCTACGCCCGGGCATGCCGCGAACGGCTGCAGTCAGCGCCACCCCGCGCGGCACCCGTGCCCCGCAAACAGGCAAAGGCGCCGGCCGCCGCCGATACGATTCCGCACAGCGTGCCGGGGTTCGATGCCCCCGACCGCGCACTGCACAAGCTGTGGCCGGCCGGCGAAGATGCCGCCCTGGCACGGGTCGAGGCGTTTGCCGACGACGCCATCGCGCATTACAAGACCGACCGCGACATCCCGGCCATCGATGGCACGAGCCGGATATCCGCCTATCTGGCCGCCGGCGTGATCTCACCGGGGCAATGCCTGCGCGTGGCGCTGGCTGCCAATCACGGCGAACTCGACAGCGGCAAACAGGGCATCACGACCTGGATCACCGAACTGCTCTGGCGCGAGTTTTACCAACATCTGATGGCCGCCAATCCCTCACTCTCCATGCACGCGCCGATGAAACCCGCCACACGCAACATCCCCTGGCGCGACGATCCGGATGCCTTCGACGCCTGGACCGCCGGGCGTACCGGCTTTCCCATTATCGACGCCGGCATGCGGCAGTTGATGGGAATGGGCTGGATGCACAACCGGCTGCGGATGCTGGTCGCCATGCTGCTATCGAAAAATCTGCTCATCGACTGGCATAAAGGCGAGGATTGGTTCATGGCCAATCTGATCGACGGCGACCTGGCTTCCAATAACGGCGGGTGGCAGTGGAGCGCCTCGACCGGTGCGGATTCGGTGCCCTACTTCCGCATCTTCAATCCGGAGACGCAGTCCCGCAACATCGATCCGCAAGGCCGGTACATCCGCAAGTGGGTTCCGGAGCTGGCCGATTTGAACGATCGCGACATCCATGCGCCGTCCGCGCAGCAGCGACGCGACACGGACTACCCGGAGGCGATCGTCGATCTGAAGGCCACGCGCAAGCGGGCGTTGGACGTGTTCAAGTCGCTTGGATAGATACCCATACCGCAATCCAATTTACCGGTAGGGTCGGACACGGTCCGATATGAATGCCATTCCTCACGCATTTGATATTTATCAATTTGCGCAAGCGCATTACGGGCGATGATCGCGAGATTGGTATCAGAATCTAACAATCGCACACATGCCCGACCTATCTGCACGTCCCGTCACCGATCATGAGTACGTGCTTCGCGACGACCAATACCTGATTTCCCGCACCGATCTGGAGGGCCGCATCCTGTACGCCAATCCAGCGTTCGTCGAAGTCAGCGGTTACGCCAAAGACGAGCTGTACGGCGCCCACCACAATATCGTGCGCCATCCGGGCATGCCGCGCGGCGCCTTCGCCGATCTGTGGGCGACGCTCAAAGCGGGCCGCCGATGGTCGGGCATGGTGAAGAACTGCCGCAAGAATGGTGATTTCTACTGGGTGTTCGCCACTGTCGTGCCGGTTATCGAGCATGGCGAGTGCGTGTCGTATGCCTCGGTTCGCGTCAAACCCACGCGCGAACAGATCGAGGTGGCCGAGGCCGCCTACATCGCGCTATGCGACGAAGAAGGCGGCCTGGGACGCGCCCCCGTCGGTGTGTCGGGCGGCCGTCTGGGGCCGCGCGGCTGGCGCGCGCTTGTGCCGGGAAGCGACCGTTTCAGTCTGGGCGGCGAGCTCGGGGCGCGCAGTCTGATCAGCGGCGGGGTCGCGCTCGCTGCCGTGGCAGGCGCCGCCTGGGCGGCGCAGAATGCCGACGCAGTCCCACCTAGTCTCTCGCCCTACTTCCTGCCCGGCATCCTGACGATCGGGGCCCTGGCCATACTGGGCACGCATGTCACCGTCTGGCGTGGCGCCGTCCGCAGCTTGACCGCGCCGACCCACACCACCGATCAGATCGCAACCGGCAATCTGATGCGCGATGTCGACAGCGAGTGGGACGGCGGACACGGTGCGGCATCGCGCCTGACGCTCTCCATGGACATCATGCGCAAGAGCCTGATCAGCATCACGTACGACGTGGCCCAGAGCGTGAGCAAGCTACGTGGCGAAGCGCAGGCCATCACACAGAGCAATGAGGCGTTGCGCCACGGCACGCTCGAACAAAATGCCTTGCTCGATGCCGCTGACGGCCGCATGGGGGCGCTGGCCGACAGTGTGGCCGACATGGCGTCGGCCGCCGATCGCGCCAACCGCCTGGCGGCGCAGTCCTCCGATGTGGCGCGCAAAGGCGGTGCCATCGTGCGCGAGGCGACCGAGGCCATGCACGGTGTGGTCGAACGGTCCAACAAGATCTCCGAAATCGTCGGCATGATCGAGGGCATCGCCTTTCAGACCAATATCCTCGCGCTGAACGCCGCGGTCGAAGCCGCGCGTGCCGGCGAGCAAGGCAAGGGTTTCGCAGTGGTCGCCGCCGAAGTGCGCAATCTGGCGCTCAAAAGCGACGGCGCGGCCAAGGAAATCAAGCGCGTGATCGAAGCCTCCGAACAGGTCATCAGCCATGGGGCGCAGTGCGTCGAAGACTCCGGACGCGCCATGAGCGACGTGCTCGACTCGGTCGCAAGAGTCAGCGACATCATGCGCGAGATGACCGACGCCACGGCCACTCAGCTCATCGATATGAACGAGGTGCGCAACAGCATTGCCGCCACCGGCCAGGCCGCACAACGCAATGCCGAACTGGTCGAAGTCACCAGCGGCTCGGTGCATGTGCTCAATCTGCAGGGCGACGCGCTCCAGCACGCCATTTCGGTCTTCCGGCTGGATCACGTCCCGCCGGTCGCGGCGGCCACCCAAGCCCCATTGAAACGGCCGTCGCCGGCTGCCATGCCGGCCCCGGCACGATCCAATGGTGTCACCAACGCGCACCGTTCCCGTGAGGTCGCCACGATCGGATAGAATCGCGGCCCATGCCGCTCCCTATCCTCGCCCTCGCCGCCGCCGCTTTCGGCATCGGCACCAGTGAATTCGTCATCATGGGGCTGCTCCCCAATGTGGCGCTCGACCTCAAGGTCACTCTCGACGCCGCAGGGCTGCTGATCACCGGTTACGCCATGGGCGTGGTGATCGGCGCGCCCATCATGGCCGTGTGCACCGCACGCCAGCCGCGCAAAGCCACCCTCATCTTTCTGGCCAGCACATTCGTGCTGGGCAACGTGTTGTGCGCGATCGCGCCCAACTACGGGATGCTCATGGCGGCGCGCGTGGTCACTGCTTTCTGCCACGGCGCGTTTTTCGGGCTCGGCGCCGTCGTCGCCGCCGAGCTGGTGCCGCGGCATCAGCGCTCGAGCGCGATCGCGTTGATGTTTACCGGCCTTACCCTGGCCAATGTGCTTGGCGTGCCTTTGGGCACGGCTCTCGGGCAAATGGCGGGTTGGCGCGCCACGTTCTGGTGCGTGTCGGTCATCGGCCTGGGGGCAGTGGTGGCGCTGGCCGCCTGGCTGCCCGGCCGCATCCCCATGAAGCCGGCCAATATCCTCAGCGAGTTTCGCGTGCTGAAGGATCCGCGCGTCGTCTGGCCACTGGCGGCCAGCGCGCTGGCGTCGGCCTCGCTGTTCTGTGTGTTCACCTTCATCACGCCGATACTGACGCAGGTCACCGGCTTTTCAGAGCGCTGGGTCAGTGGCGCCTTGCTGTTTTTCGGGGTTGCCCTCACGGTGGGCAGCACGCTGGGCGGCAAACTCGGCGACCGGCATCTTGAACCCTCGCTGCGCTGGGTGTTTTTCGGTCTGATCCTGGTCTTTCTCGGTCTCACGCAAGCGATTCATCATGTCGGCCCGATGCTGCTCACCCTGTTTCTCTGGGGCACCCTGGGATTTGCCGTGGTGCCGCTCCTGCAAACGCTCATCGTCGATCAGGCGGCCGACGCGCCCAATCTGGCGTCTACCCTCAATCAAGGCGCGTTCAATCTGGGCAATGCGGCAGGCGCCTGGGTGGGAAGCATGGCCCTGAAGCACGGCGGCGCGTTGACCGACCTGCCGTGGATCACTACCGGCCTGGGCGTGGCCGCTTTCGCGGTAACCCTATGGGGAACGCGTTATTACGGGCGGCGTCCACCCGACCCGGCTACACTCTCCACCTCTGGCTAGGGAGATGTCATGACTTCGATATTCGACTTTTCGGTACGTGGCAATGACGGCACGCAAGTGCCGCTGTCCACGTACGGCGACCGCGTGCTGCTCGTGGTCAATGTCGCCTCCAAATGCGGCTTCACGCCGCAGTATGCCGGCCTCGAGCGGTTGTATCGCGCCTATCGCGATGCCGGTCTGACCGTGCTCGGATTCCCGTGCAATCAGTTCGGCCACCAGGAACCAGGATCCGATGACGAGATCAAGCAATTTTGCGAGACGTCGTACGACATCACCTTTCCGGTCTTCGCCAAAGTCGATGTGAACGGCGACGACGCCGATCCGCTCTTTTCGTGGCTGAAATCGTCCAAGCCCGGCCTACTGGGTACGGAAGCCATCAAATGGAACTTCACCAAGTTTCTTGTCGGTCGCGATGGCTCGGTGATCAAGCGGTTTGCGCCTACCGATACCCCCGAAAGCATGACGCCGGCTATCGTGGCTGCCATCGGCCAGACGCAGCCGGTGTAATTGCCGCCATGCCGAGATCGCGCGCAAATGCCCCACATGTTGCTTCCCTGCCCTTGGTCAACGTCGCAAACCCGCGCAGGCATGTTCTCCAAGCCGCCCGCGTTCAACCAGGATAGACCATGAGTCACGGCGAATTCAAAGTACCCGGCGGGAAACTGGTCGTGGCCGACGTCACGATCGAGGCCGGCCGATTTGCCGCTGTTCAGATCAGCGGCGATTTCTTTCTCGAGCCGCCCGAGGCGCTCGATCTGATCGACACCGCGCTGCGCGGCTTGCCGGCCGATGCGCCCGAAGCCGAACTGGCGCACGCCGTCCGGCAGGCACTGCCGCCCACCACCGAAATGTTTGGCTTCTCACCTGAGGCGGTCGCCACTGCCGTGGCCCGCGCACGCTCATGACTCGTACCGACTGGAAAGATTACGGCTGGCAACTGATCCACGATGCCCCGCAGTTGCCGCTTACCCATATGGCGCTGGACGCCGTGCTCGCCGATGAAGTGGGTGCCGGACGCCGACCGCCCACGTTGCGCATCTGGGAATGGCTGAAACCCGCCGTCGTGATCGGCCGGTTTCAATCGCTGCGCAACGAAATCGACCCAGAGGGTGCCACGCGCCACGGCATTGAAGTCGTCCGCCGCGTAAGCGGGGGCGGCGCAATGTTCGTCGAACCGGGCAACACGATTACCTATTCGATCTACGCGCCCGAAGCGCTGGTCAAAGGAATGAGCTTCCAGGAGTCCTACGCTTATCTGGACGACTGGGTGCTTGAGGCGCTGGGTTCGCTGGGCATTCGGGCGTGGTACCAACCCTTGAACGACATCGCATCGGATGCCGGCAAGATCGGCGGCGCCGCGCAGGCCCGGCGCGGAGGCGCGGTGCTGCATCACGTCACCATGGCGTACGACATCGATGCCGACAAAATGCTCGAGGTGTTGCGCATCGGAAAGGAAAAACTCTCCGATAAAGGCACGACCAGCGCCAAAAAGCGCGTCGATCCTCTGCGCACGCAAACCGGCATGCCCCGGGAAGACATTATTGCGCGCATGCTGGACACTTTTCGCGCGCGCTACGGTCTCACCGAGGGTGCGGTCTCTGAAGAAGAGGCGCGACTGGCCGACACACAGGTAACCGAACGCTTTTCCCGCGAAGACTGGATCGCCGTCGTGCCCTGATGAGGCCACGGCCCAGGCGTCGCCTTCCGAATGGCTGAACGTTCGAATGGCTGCACTTCCGAATGGGCCTGCTTCCGAATCGGCCTGCTTCCGAATCGGCCTGCTTCTGAATCGGCCTGCTTCTGAATCGGCCTGCTTCTGAATCGCCCTGCTTCTGAATGGCCTTGCTTTCTAATGGCCCGCTTGTCGAGTGCCCGAATTTCAGGCGCCCGACCTTCCCCATCATTAAATAGGTATCTCGTGACGGACATCTTCGCCTCTTTCCCGCTCGTCGGGCGCCTCCCGTCTTTCGGCTTGCCCATGCGCCGCGCCGCACAAGGCGTCGCGATCGCAACTGCAGTGCTGCTGGCCGGCTGCGGCTCGTCGCCCAAGGATACGATCAGCCTTGCCAATCAGAAGACGCCTTCAAGTGCCTCTTCCGGCATGTCGGCGGGCACCCCTGGCGACGCCGGCAGCGTATCGGTGAAGTGGTCACGTACCAAGCCGGGATGCACCGGCCAGTGCCCCACGATCGACATCGACTCGGTGGCGTTCCCGGGCGAACCCAAACTCACCGAACTGGTCGACCATGTGCTGGCATTCATGACCGGTGTCGATCGCCAGCAAAACCTGCCCTATGACACCGTTGCCGGATACGTCGATTACTTCTGGCAGACCGCGCAAACGCGGGACGCGACGTCGTTAAGAGGCAAGGTGCGCGCGAGCACCGGCAATCTGATCGTCGTTGAACTGGGCACGACACAAACATTGACGGGGGCGGCGCATGGTATTCCCGCCACGCAGTTTCTGAACTGGGATCGCGCACGCGATCGCGTCGTGGCATTGGACGAGGCGCTGCTACCCGACCGCCGTGCAGCCTTCGTGGAGGCCCTGCGAACCGCCCATACGCGATGGAAGCAGACACTGGACGCTGCCAAGCGCGACCCGGCATCCTTCAACCGGATGTGGCCCTTCCAGGAAACCGACAATTTTGCGCTCACGCCCGACGGTATGGTGCTCAAGTACGATGCCTACGTGATCGCACCCTATGCCGCCGGGCAACCCGAGCTCACCATTCCCTATTCGGCGCTGCAGGGTATCCTGCGCCCGGAATGGATGCCGAAGTGAGCCGTTGAGCGGCCTGGGGCCGAGCGCAGGGTCCAGGGCCGCGCCGGGCCGGGCCGGGCCGGGCCGGGCCGGGCACAACCGTCAACGAAATCCGCAGGCGCAGCCAAAACGCCCGCATGGCGGGCGCAGCAACCTAAAACGCCCGCATGGCGGGCGTCTTCACTCATAGCAGGCACCTGCTCAGCCACCCGGCTGAGCGTTGGCCCACTCGCGAGCAGCTTAAGGATACAGGCCGCGCACCTGGCGAGCCTGCAGAATGCGCGTGCACGCCACGATGAACGCGGCGGTACGCAGCGTGACCGAGTGCTCTCGTGCCACGTGCGAGACGGCCGCATAGGCGTCGCGCATGATGCGCTCGAGGCGATGGTTGATCTCGTCTTCGCTCCAGAAGAAGCTGGAAAAGTCCTGCACCCACTCGAAGTAGCTGACCGTCACGCCGCCGGCGTTGGCCACCACGTCGGGCACGACCAGAATGCCCTTGTCGCGCAAAATATCGTCGGCCTCAGGCGTGGTGGGGCCGTTGGCGCCCTCCACCACCACCTTGGCGCGCACGCTGTCGGCATTGCCGGCGTGGATCTGGCTTTCCAATGCGGCCGGGATCAGGAACTCGGTTTCAAGTGCCCAGAAGGTGTCGCTATCGATGGCTTCAGCACCGCCGAAGCCGCCTACGCCGCCATGCTGCGCCACGTGCGCCAGCAAATTTGGCACGTCCAGGCCGAATTCATTGTGAATCGTGCCCGTGTGATCCTGTGCCGCAATCACTTTGGCACCCGTTTCATGGAACAGGCGCGCTGCGGTGCCGCCCACGTTACCGAAGCCCTGCACGACCACGCGTGCGCCAACCACATCGAAACCGATATCCCGCGCCGCTTCGCAGCCGACCACGAAGACCCCTCGGCCGGTGGCTTCAACCCGGCCCAAGCTGCCGCCCAACGCGATCGGCTTGCCGGTGACGACACCCGTCGACGTCAAGCCTTCGTTCATGGAGTAGGTATCCATCATCCAGGCCATCGTCTGCGCGTTGGTGTTGACGTCGGGCGCAGGGATATCCTTCGACGGACCGATGATGACGCCGATCTCGGTGGTGTACCGGCGCGTCATCCGTTCCAGCTCGGATTGCGACAATGTGCGCGGATCCACGCGGATGCCGCCCTTCGCACCGCCAAACGGCAGGTTGACGGCCGCGTTCTTGATCGACATCCAGGCCGAAAGCGCCATCACTTCAGACAGTGTGACGTCCTGGTGAAACCGCACGCCACCCTTGCCGGGACCGCGCGACGTGTTGTGCTGTACCCGATACCCTTCAAAGTGCGCCACCCGCCCATTGTCGAGTTCGATAGGCACATCGACGATCAACGCGCGCTTCGGGCGCTTGAGGGTTTCCACCCAGCGTGCCAGCGAACCCAGATAAGGCGCCACCCGATCGACCTGCTGGAGGTACACCCCCCATGGACCAAGATGGGTGGGATCGAGATAGGACGGCAAAGCATCGGCGGGTGGTAAGGACGACATGCGCGGTCTCCGTTGATTGGGATGGCAGCATTCTAACGACTAAACCAATATGACCCCATTTATTTCATAATAAATTTAAATGGGGCCAGATTAAGAAAACCGTTTCATGTTGCGTTTCTGCAGCGCACCGCTGCGGGGTCCATCCTAAGGGGAATCCGGCAGCTCGTCATCTTCACTTCCAAGTCCCAAGCCACGCACGCCCCCAACACCGCTGCCGGTCGCGGCGCCTGAGCCGGTATTGGCACTGGTGCCTCCCGAGCCGGTTGGGCCGCCCCTGGTTGATGGGGCGCTCACGGACGAACCGGTTGCGCTGCCACCTGCGCCCGACCCACCTGCCGATTGCGCCCCGGCGCGGCTGCCGCTGGTGGGGGCAAGACGGTTCTCGGGATCTGCGCCTCCGGCACCCGACCCGGACGAAGCCCCGCCGGCTGCACCACCGCCGAACATCATGCCGCCGCCTGCACCGCTGCCGCCCGGCCCCCGTGGGGCACCGCCGGCGGCGTTTTCGCCCCCTTGCGGCTGGCCCGCGCCAGCGCGGCGTTCGCGATCGCGAACACCGCTCGCCGCTTCAAGCGCCTCAGCCAAACGGGGCTCCTTCACCGAACGCGCCCAATCGGCGGCGCTAAGCCCCTGCAGATTGCGCGTGGTGGGATCCGCACCCGCAGCGAGCAAGCGATCAACGACAGGTTTGCTGCGCGAATAAGCGCCCATCATCAATGGCGTCGTGCCGTCCGGCGCGGGCGCATTGACGATGGCGCGCTGGGCGAGCAATAGATTGACCATATCGAGCTTTCCTTTCGACGCGGCATAATGCAATGGCGTCCATCCCAGCCGGTTGACCTGTGCACCGCGGGCGATCAGCGCCTTGGCGCGTGTGGTTTCGCCAAGCACTGCAAGGAACATCAAGGGCGTTTCGTTCTGGCGGTTGGCTGCATTGACGTCCGTTCTGGGGTCGGCCGCAACCACGTCGTACACCTTCCAGGCCTTGTCGCGCATGGCCTGCATGATCGTCGGCTGGCCGTCAGGCGTCGCTCGATTTGGATTGGCACCCTGCTTGAGCAACGGCGTAATCCGGTGTGCATGGTCGTTGGTGACATACACCCACCAATCGCTGGCTTCATCGGCCAGCACTTGGCCGGCGCAAAGCGCAAATCCACATGCAAATACGGTTCGCATGGCCACGCGTCGCATGCTGGGTCCGAACATCGCTGTCTCCTGAAAGGCGCCGTCTGCGCACGGGACATACCCGAGGATGAGGCTTTACTTTAACTTTTTTGCTTTAGACAAAATACTTTTGATTAGCAGCACAAATCCTTGAATTATGAGTTCTTTTAGTCAAAAACTAGAATTCACTTTAAGTTGTGCATCGATGAATGCTCGTTCAACATCGGGGCATGCTGCCCGACAACATATATGCATCTACCGCTGTGCTTTGCCGAACAAGGTAAAGAAATTCTCGGTCGTGGCACGGGCCACGTCCGCAACAGCAATGCCGCGCAGATCGGCGATCTTTTCAGCCACGTGCATGACCTTCGACGGATCGTTGGTCTTGCCCCGGAACGGCACCGGTGCCAGATAAGGCGAATCCGTTTCGATCAACAGGCGATCAAGCGGGACGCGACGCGCCACGTCATGCAACGTGGTGGCATTTTTGAAGGTGACGATGCCGGAGAGCGAGATGTAAAAGCCCAGATCCAGAGCTGCCTGCGCCACTTCCCAGGATTCCGTAAAGCAGTGCATGACGCCGCCGGCTTCCTGCGCGCCCTCCTCGCGCATGACACGCAAGGTGTCTTCGGGAGCGGCACGCGTGTGGATGATGAGCGGCAGCCCGGTTTCGCGGCTCACCCGTATGTGGGTGCGAAAACGATCGCGCTGCCAGTCCAGCGGCTCTTTGAGGCGGAAGTAATCCAGTCCGGTTTCGCCGATGGCGACTACCTTGGGGTGCGCCGAAAGCGCGATGAGTTGTTCGGCCGTGGGCTCGATCGTGTCCTCATAGTCGGGATGCACGCCCACCGACGCCCATAGATGAGGATATGGCGTGACGCCATCGACCAGGCCCTGCCAATCGGGCAGATTCACGCTCACCACCAAGGCATGCGTGACCTGGTTCTGCGCCATGCGATCGAGGATCGCGGGCAGGTCGGCGGCCAGATCGGGGAAATTCAGATGGCAATGCGAATCGACGTACATAACGCGGCAAGGCTTAAAGTGATATCAAGCCTGGCAGGATAGCACCACACGTTGCAGTGCCGCATGGATGAAAAGCTTCGCATTCAAGGGATGGGTGGCCAAAGTGCGCTGGCGTGTCAGCCAGCGAGCGCCTTCGGCCAGCGGTTCGGGCCGGGCGCGCCCGGCAGCAGCCACGCTGGCTTGCGCCAGCGCGGGAAAGTAACGCACTGGCGCACCCACTTGCGCCAACGACAAATCAATATACAGGCGCTGCAGCGTGTCGATCCACTCCGTGGCCGGCGTTTTCTCGATCGTATCGGCCAAGGCCCCCACATCAGGCGGATGGCCGCGCGCCAAGGCCTGCAACAGCGCGGCTGCCCATTCGGGGCAGGCCGATTCGCGCGTTTGCGACAACGTCAGGGCTGCCAGCGGAGCACCGCCGGCAGCCGCCAGCCACGCATCAGGCGCCTGCACACCCTGTTCCCCCAACCACAGCAACGCCTGGGCGGGATCCGGTGTGGCCATGGGCAGCCGGCGGCAACGCGATAGCAGCGTCGGAAGCAGACGGTCGGGCGCATCGGCCACGATCAGCAAAATCGTGTGCTCCGGAGGTTCTTCGAGGATCTTCAGGAGGGCGTTGGCCGCCATCACATTGAGCGCTTCAGCCGGATACAGCAATGCCACGCGCCATCCGCCGCGGTGCGTTGCCATATTGAACCAGGGTCCCAAGGCGCGAATCTGGTCGATGCGGATATCCTTGGACGGGGCGCGTTTGGCGCTTCCGGCCGCCGGCGCCGCACTCTCGCCCGCGTCGCCCTCATCGCCGTCGCCCGAAGCGTCCGCCCCCTCTTCCACTGCCACGGCTTCGGGCCGGATACGCCGAAAATCCGGGTGATTACCGCTCGCCATCCAGGTGCACGACGGGCAGTCGCCGCAGGCTAACCCGGCCACGGGCCGCTCGCACAGCAGACTGGCAGCCGCCGCGTGTGCAAACGTCACCTTGCCGATGCCCGTCAGACCATGCAGGAGCCAGGCGTGGGCAAAGCGGTCACGGTCGCTCAGCCACTGCTGAGCCAGATCGCGCTGCCATGGATAGAAACGCGGCAAACTCATGTGCTGGCCGCCATCATCTCTGCCAGCGACGCGTCCAGCTGTTCGCGGATCGCAGCGATGCTCTGGGTGCCGTCGATGATGCGAAAACGCTCGGGGTCCGCTGCCGCCCGCGCATGATAAGCCGCTCGCGTGCGCTCGAAGAACGCCGCGCCTTCGCGCTCGAAGCGATCCGGCTCGCGAGCATCGGCCAGCCGGGCCCGAGCCACCTCGAGAGGCACGTCGAAGAGCCAGGTGCGATCGGGCTGAAACGCAGGATGTACCCATTGCTCGAGCGTGGCGATCCGCGATGCGCCCAATTTCCTGCCCCCGCCTTGATAGGCGTACGTGGCGTCGGTAAACCGGTCGCACACCACCCACTCGCCCGCCTCGATGGCAGGCTGAATCACCGTGCGCACATGCTCGCTGCGTGCGGCAAACATCAACAGCGTCTCGGTTTCGAGCGCCATCGGCTCGGTCAGCACCAATGCGCGCAGCTGTTCGCCCAGGGGGGTGCCCCCCGGCTCTCGAGTCGACACCACCGATACCCCATGCGCGCGCACGGCATCGGTCAACCACGCAATGTGCGTGCTTTTACCCGCGCCATCCACGCCTTCGAGCGTGATGAAACGGCCGCGTTGCTGCGTCATGGTGTTCTTCCAAGGATAAAGCGAGAGACATTGCGGTTGTGATCGGCCAGGTTCGTGGCGAACTCACTGGTGCCGTTGCCGCGGGAAACGAAATACAGAAATTTGTGGGCTTCGGGGTGCACCGTGGCTCGCAGCGCGGCGCGCCCGGGACTTGCAATCGGCGTGGGCGGCAGACCATTGCGCGTGTAGGTATTCCACGGCGTATCGGTTTGCAGGTCGCGCTTGCGGATCCGCCCGTCATACGCCTCGCCCATCCCGTAGATGACGGTGGGATCGGTTTGCAACGGCATGCCGATACGCAGGCGATTGATGAACACGCCTGCTACACGATCACGATCCTGCGTATGGCCCGTCTCTTTCTCGACGATCGAGGCCAGGATCAACAGCTGATACGGATCGGCCAGCGGCAGATCGGGGTCGCGCTCGGCCCAGATTTCGGCCAGGATCGACTGCGACTCCTTATATCCACGACGCAGCAGATCGAAGTCGGACGTGCCGGGACTGAATACGTAGGTATCGGGAAAAATCAAACCTTCGAGGCTGTCGCCCGTGCCGCCCAGGCGCGCCACGATTTCCTTATCGCTCACGCCATCCAGCGTTTGCCTGACATCGGGATGCGCGCGCAACGCCTGCCGAATCTGCCGCATGTTCCAGCCTTCGACCAGCGTAACCTGGCGCTGGCTCATATCGCCGCGCGCCATGCGCGTGAGCAGGCGCCATGGGCTGTCGCCACGCGACGCTTCGTACCCGCCCGCCTTGATCAGCTTGTCCTGTTCGCTCAGACGCGCCATCCAGACGAAACCCGGCTCCCACACGGACAATCCGGCGGCATTGAGCTCACGCACGATGGTGCGCACGCTGCTGCCCGGTTCAATGACGAAATCGATTTTCTCGGCCGACATCGACACCGGCTTGGTCGCCCAGTACCAGGCGGCGCCCACACCGGCCGCAACGAGAAGGAGCAGTGCCAGCAGGCCGCACGATAAGAAGATAAAAATGCGCTTTTTCATAGGAGTGCGAAGTGTAATGGATTGCGCCCCAGGCGACTGCGGCCCATAGCCGGACAGGCGTCGGGGGCAATGCGCGTTTTGCCGTCGCCGGGGTATATCATCGCTGCTTTAGAGACACCATGCATAAGGCCTCCCCGTGACTTTGGACGCTTCTACTTCGTCATCGGTTTCCGATATTTCGCCGGCGGCATCGTCCGGCGCCGCGCTGCCCGCCATCTCGGGGGCGCAATTCGCTCCTCTGTGCGAATTTCGCGTCTTCGCCGCCACCGGCGCCGATGCGCCTGCATTCCTGCACGGCCAGTTGACCCATGATGTGACCGGTCTCGCGCCGGATGCTGCCCGCTTCGCCGGCTACTGTACGGCCAAGGGCCGTCTGCTTGCCACCATGGTGTTCTGGCACGCCGCGCCGGCTGAAAATGGCGATCCGGTCATTCAGGGCTTCCTGCGCGCCGATATTGCCGAAGCCGTCATCAAAAAGCTCTCGATGTTCGTGCTGCGCGCGAAGGTCAAGTTCTCGTTTCCCGAATCGCAGGTTTGGGGCGTACAAGCCGAAGCGGCCGCCCGCCAAACAATCGTGGACGCCGCCGGCGCGGTACCCGAAACCCCGTGGCGTATGGCGCATCTGCCGAGCGGTACCTGGATCGCGGCGCCCGTGGCCGAGTCCGCGGCACGCTGGTGGTGGATCGCGGACGACGCACAACGTGAACGGGCATTGCCTGCGTTACGCGATCGGGCAAGCGAGGGTACTGCAGCCCACTTCCGCATGAAAGATCTGCAGGCAGGTTTGCCCTGGATAAGCGCGCCCACCCAGGACGTGTTCATCCCGCAAACCCTCAATCTCGACCTGGTGGACGGCGTCAGTTTTACCAAGGGCTGCTATCCCGGCCAGGAAGTCGTGGCCCGCAGCCATTACCGAGGAACGGTCAAACGCAGGATGGCACTGGGCACCCTGGCCGGCGGCGCGGCTGCCGATACCGACGCCCTGCGAAATATCGACATCTTCGATGCCCGCCACCCGGACGAGCCGTGCGGACGCGTGCTGGATGCCGCCGGACACGGCGCGGTCGCGCTGGTGTTCGAGACCACGTTGGCCTCGCTTCCCGAAGGCGACCTGCGTCTTGGCGCGGCGGACGGCCCTGTGATTCACGTCCAGCCGTTGCCCTACGCCTTGGCATAAATCGCAGCGGGCTCGCGCGGCATCGCCGCGCTTGCCTGCGCCGCGCGCGGCACGAACGCCACCGCGTCGAATACGCTGTTACTTTTGCGCGGCCCGGGTGTAAAGCTGCAGGATGCTCGAGAAATCGAGCTTGCCGCTCCCCCCGGCACTGTGCATGGCAAACAGATTGCGCGCCAGTTCGCCCAAGGGGACTGCGGAGCGCGTGGTCATCGCCGATTCGGCCGCCAGGCCCAGGTCCTTCAACATCAGATCGACCCCGAAGCCACCCGCGTAGCCTTTGGACGCCGGGGCCTGCGGCATCACGCCCGGCCAGGGGTTGTACAGCTCGGTCGCCCAGTTGCGACCCGAGCTCTTGGCCACGATCTCCGACAGCACCGCAGGATCCAGGCCATTGGCCACGCCCAGTGCCAGCGCTTCGGACGTTCCCGCCATCAGAATGCCCAGGAGCATGTTGTTGCAGATCTTCGCCACCTGCCCCGCACCTGCGCCACCAGCGTGAAACAGGTTCTTGCCCATCTTTTCCAGAATGGGACGCGCGCGCGCCACATTGGCCTCGTCGCCCCCCATGATGAACGTCAGCGTGCCCGCCGCCGCACCGCCCGTGCCCCCGGATACCGGCGCATCGATCATGGCGATACCCCGCGCCTGCGCCGCCTCGGCGACCTTCCGGGCGCTCTCCGGCGAAATCGTGCTGCAGTCGATCACCAATGCGCTCGGGGCCACCCGGCCCAGCAAGTCATCTTCCAGATAAAGCCGCTCCACATGCAGGCTGGCCGGCAACATCGTGATGACGACCTCCGCATTGGCCACCGCGCTTGCCGCATCGGCGGCCGCGCTGGCGCCGGCTTGTGTCAAGTGCGCGACGGCGGATGCCGACAGGTCATAAACGGTCAGTTCATGTCCGGCCTTGACGAGGTTGTGCGCCATTGGCGCACCCATATTGCCCAAGCCGATAAATGCAATGCGAGTCATGGTTTGTCTCCGTGGTGAGCATGGATATGCGTCGTGTTGTTTTGATATTGCAATGCTGTTCAGGGCGGCCGGCGATGTTGCCGGCTGAGCCGATTGCGGACTGAGCCGGCCTGCGATCGGCCGGCCATATCGTCTTGAGATCGGCCGGTGGTGAGACCGTGCGGATTCAGTGCCTTGCCTTCAGGCCACCCCTCCCAGATCCGCCAACGGATGCGTCTGGCCCTCCGGCCACGGCGCGCGGAAAAAGCGCTGTACCCATTCGGCATCGGCATCGGCCAGGGTTGCGGGATGCCAACGCGGGCGCTTGTCTTTGTCGATCAGCAGCGCGCGGATCCCTTCCTTCAGGTCGCCATGCACGGTGCAGGCCAGCGCCGCGATGTATTCCGTCCGAAACACGTCGGCCAACGACATCAGACGTGTTCGCTGTTGCAAAGTGAAGGCCAGCCGCGCCGAGCCCGGCGCACCATGCGCCAGCGTGGTGGCCGCCCGCGCCAGCCAGGCGTCCTGATGCCCGGCGAGATCGCGCAGGTCTTCCACGATCTGGTCGAGATCGTTGCCACTGCACAAGCTGTTGATCTGAAATGCATTTTGACGCAACGGGCCAGGAGACGGTGGCGGCGCGGCATGCGCGTTGAGCACGTGCCGAAGCAAGCCATCGTTGATCGAGCGCCCGCTCGCGCCCGGGGTTTCGTCGCCCGAAGCGCGTCCGGACGCATGTCCGGCCCAGGGCTGCTCCAACAGACTTGCCATGATGTCCGGCAGCGAACTGGACGCCACCATGAAATCGGCAAGACCGGTAAACAACGCGTCCGACCCGCCGATCTGCGCGCCCGTCAGTGCAAGGAAAAGCCCGGTCTTGCCGGGCATGCGGTTCAGGAGCCAGCTGCCGCCCACGTCCGGAAACAATCCGATCGTGATCTCGGGCATCGCCAACCGCGAGGTCTCGGTCACCACCCGATGGCTGGCGCCCATCATGAGGCCGATGCCCCCGCCCATGACAATACCGTGGCCCCAGCACAGCACCGGCTTGGGATAGTGATGAATGAAGTGGTCCAACCGGTACTCGGATTCGAAAAAGCGCCGGGCGTAATCATTGTTCCAGGCATCGTCGGAGGCATTCTGCTGCATGCTGCGATACAGGCCGTGCAGATCCCCGCCGGCGCAGAAAGCCTTGCCGCCCTCGCCTTTGAGCATGACCACCGCCACTTCGGCGTCGTCGGCCCACAATTGCAATTGCTCATAGAGCCGTTGCACCATCTCGAGGTCCAACCCGTTCAACGTCTGTGGCGCGTTAAGCGTAGCCACGCCGATACGCATGCCATTGGCTGCTGCTTGCGTATCGAACAGTACTGAGGCATTCATCGCAAATCCGCTCCTTTATCGATCAACTGGCGCGCAATGATGACGCGCATGATTTCGTTTGTGCCTTCCAGGATCTGGTGCACGCGCGTATCGCGCACCAGACGCTCCAGCGGATAGTCTCGCAGATAACCATAGCCCCCGTGGATCTGTTGCGCATCCAGACACACTTGAAATCCGGCGTCAGTTGCAAACCGCTTGGCCATGGCGCAGTACGTCGCGGCATCGGCGTTGCCCTGGTCCAGTTTGCACGCCGCCAGCCGCACCATTTGACGTGCGGACACAATCGACGTGGCCATATCGGCCAGCTTGAATTGCAGCGCCTGGAAGTCGGCCAGAGGCCGGCCGAACTGTTTGCGCTCGGTGAGGTACCGCCGCGCGGCGTCGTAGGCGCCCTGCGCTGCGCCCACGGAGCAGGTGCCGATATTGATGCGCCCGCCGTCCAAGCCCCGCATGGCGATGGTGAAGCCTTCGCCCTCCTCGCCGAGCCGATATGCGGCCGGTACCCGCACGTTCTCGAAGGTGATCTGACGCGTCGACTGGCTGTTCCAGCCCATCTTGTCCTCTTTGCGGCCATACGTGATGCCCGGGAGATCGGCCGGCACGGCGAAGGCGCTGATGCCTTTGGGGCCATCGCCACCCGACCGCGCCATGACGACCAACAATTGCGTGTCGCCACCGCCCGAGATAAACGCCTTGGATCCGTCCAGCACGTAGTGATCGCCGTCGAGCCGCGCTCGCGTGCGCAGCGACGCCGCGTCCGAGCCCGCGTTCGGCTCGGTCAGGCAGTACGACGCCAGTCTGGCGCCCGATGCCAGCTGGGCGCCCCAGGCATCGCGCAGCGCCTGGCTGCCCCATTTGCCCACCATCCACGTCGCCATATTGTGAATCGTGAGAAAGGCCGTGGTGGACGGGTCGACCGCGGCCATTTCCTCGAACACCAACGTGGCATCCAGTCGCGGCAGACCCAGTCCGCCGATTGCCTCATCGGCGTAAATGGCGCAAAACCCCATCTCGCCCGCGCGCGCAAAGGCTTCACGGGGAAAAATGCACTCGGCGTCCCAGCGCGCGGCATTGGGCGCCAGTTCCCCTTCCGCAAACTCACGCGCGGCCTGGACGATCGCGCGTTGATCTTCGTTGAGTTCGAAATCCACGTTGTTGTCTCCGGTATCTTCGGCGCGCCGGGCTTTCAGCCGCGCGTCTCATCGTATAGGACGATTTTGCATGACGTTGACGTAAACGTAAATGCGTATTCGCCGCAAGCCAGGCAAGACAACCCGGATAACGCGTTATCGCGTTGGACGAGCGCGGTGCGCAGCCCGCCGGCGGCGCGACACCATCGGATCGAAGCTCAAACCGCGGTAGATCTCGATCCGATCCCCATCGGCCACGCCATCCTGGGCACTGACGCGCCTGGCAAATATGCCCACGCCCTCCGCCCAAGGATCGACGCTGGGGAAGGCCTGGGTGAAGCCACTGGCAGCCAATGCATCGCCCACCGTGGCGCCCTGCGCAAGCGCAAGTTCCCGCTGCCAGATCTCGCGCAGGGCGGGATAGCAGACGATCACGCGCAGACACGCGACGACTGCGCCCGTGCCCTGCGCAGCATGGGCAACCACAGGCTCAGTCGCCATACTTGTCGTTGGCGCGCTTGGTGAACGAATCGATGAAGCTGGTGGCGATGCGGTTGAACACCGGCCCCACCAGCATCTCGAGCGCACGGTTGGAGAACGCGTATTCCAGCGTAAACAGGACCTTGCACGCTTCATCGTCCAGCGCCTGAAAACGCCAGGTGCCGTTCAACGACGAAAACGGACCGTCGACCAATTGCAAATCGATCCGGTCGGGGTAATGGTGCGTATTGCGCGTAGTGAAGCGCTGACGCAGGCCGGCAAGCGCGATCGTGATCGACGCCTGCATGCCGTGCTCATCGCGCTGCTGCACCTCGGCGCCGCCGCACCAGGGCATGAATTCGGGATATTTTTCGACGTCCGCGACCAGCTCGAACATCTGTGCGGCGCTGTATGGGACGAGGACGGTACGTTCAACGGTATGCATCGACTATCGCAAATGGCTAGAATGGTTGGATTTTACCGGCTACACGCAGGCAGGACTTGGCGGCATGAGTATTATCGAAAATCGCAAGGCAACCCATGACTACTTCATCGAGGATCGGTTCGAAGCCGGCCTGGTGCTGCAGGGATGGGAAGTCAAGGCCATCCGGGACAACCGGGTGCAGCTAAAGGAAAGCTACGTCATCGTGCGCGATGGCGAACTTTACCTGTTGGGCATGCACGTCAGCCCCCTGGCAACCGCCTCTACCCACATACATCCGGATGCTGCACGCACGCGCAAGCTGCTGCTTCATGCGGAAGAAATCAGCAAACTGATCGGCAAGGTCGAGCAACGCGGCTATACGCTCGTGCCGCTCAATCTGCATTATAAGAACGGTCGCATCAAGCTGGATTTCGCGCTGGGCCGCGGCAAGAAGATGCACGACAAGCGCGATACCGAACGCGAGCGCGACTGGGCGCGTGAGAAAACCCGCATCATGAAACACGACACGCGCGTCCCGCGCCGTGAGACCGCAAAAAGCGAATAAGGCGCGATCGCGACGTGCGATCCCCGCTCATGTCGCAGGGCCGCGCCCGCTCCGGCTCGCGGCAAAACCCGTGTGCGTTGCACGCCGTCGTCAGGCGGTGCGCAATGTGACGCGGTCGCGTCCTTCGGCCTTCGACGCATACAAGGCCAGATCGGCGCGCTGTACGAGCGTTTGTAGCGTATCGCCGCGCTTCCAGCTCGTCAGCCCCGCACTGAAAGTGTACGGGAGGAGTTTCCCGTCATAGGTGCACGGGGTAATCCGTACGGCTTCCACCCAGCGCTGCGCGAGCGACGCGGCATCCGCTTGAGCCGTGCCGGTGAAAAGCACCACGAATTCCTCGCCGCCAAATCTGCCCAGCAGATCGTCAGGCCGCAGCACGGCATGACCGAGCGCAGCAAAGTGCTTGAGCACGGCATCGCCGCCGCCGTGTCCGTGGGTATCGTTGATCTGCTTGAACAGGTCGATATCCAGCATCAGTAGCGCCATCGGCTGGCCGTTGCGCTCGGTGGCGCGCAAACAGCGTTGCGCAGCGCTCCACCACGCCTTGCGCGTGGCCGTGTGGGTCAGGTCGTCCACGTTGGCCTCACGCTCCCGGTCGGCCAGCATGCGATCGTGCACCATCATGATCATCCCGATCGTCAGACTTGGCATGATCAACACCCCAACCGTGAGAAAGAGTGCGTTCCAGGCCGTGGCCGACATCAGGCTCGCCTGCGGCGACTCGATCCCTGCAAGATAAACGAAGGTGCGCAGCAGGTAGCCCACCGACGCAAACGTCGCCACGCCGATCGTGAACGCATATGGATAAGTGGGACGGTCGCGCGGGCGATGACAGACGATATGGTGGGCAATCGCCGCACAAACCGCCGCGGCAAAGAGGGATGCGATCGCGACCCGTGCGGCCAGGCTCGGCCAGAGATAATAAAACGCGGCGATCCCGCCGCTCACCATTCCGATTGCGCCATACCAAATGGGCCGCGCTGCCGTATAGCCAAAAAAACGGCAGGCCGCCGAGTACACGAGCACCATACCGCCCGCCATCAGGGCATTCGCAAGCACAATCGTGATGACGGCGGGAATGGCGGGCAGTTGCTGCAATGGCGACAGCACCAACGCCCCGATCACCGCCAGATTGGCCCACACGAGCAATCGCGTGCCAGGGATGCCGCTGCGCATCAGCGACATGGCCACCAGCGTCATCATCACGCTGGCGAGCGCCGTGATCCACAACAAGCTTTGAGGCGTCATGTACAACTACCGCCGCGCAAACTGGCCGTTCAGACCCGCGGCGTGGACTTTACGATGGTCATGGCCGAGGCCACCATCGAACCCAGATCCGACAAATTAGCCGGCAAAATCAACGTATTGCCTTGTTTGGCCACCTTGGCGAACGCGTCGACGTAATCTTCCGCCACGCGCAGATTGACCGCTTCCATACCGCCGGGCTGGCGCACCGCCTCGGCCACTTGCGAGATCGCCTTGGCCGTGGCCTCAGCGATGGCCAGCACGGCCGCCGCTTCGCCTTGTGCCTGGTTGATCTGCGCCTGCTTCTCACCTTCCGAGCGCGCAATCGCGGCTTCGCGCTCGCCCGTGGCGATGTTGATCTGCTCCTGACGGCGGCCTTCCGAGGCCGCGATCAAGGCGCGCTTTTCGCGCTCGGCGGTAATCTGCGCCTGCATGGCCCGCAAGATTTCGTTGGGCGGCGTCAAATCCTTGATCTCGTAGCGCAGCACCTTCACACCCCAGTTCAGTGCCGCCTCATCGAGCGATGCCACGATGGTGCTGTTGATGATTTCACGCTCTTCAAAGGTGCGGTCCAGTTCCATCTTGCCGATCACCGAACGCAACGTGGTTTGCGCAAGCTGGGTAATGGCGGATATGTAATTGGACGAACCATACGACGCACGCATGGGATCGGTCACTTGAAAATACAGCACGCCGTCCACCTGCAATTGGGTATTGTCGCGCGTAATACAAACCTGACTGGGTACGTCGAGCGGAATTTCTTTCAGGGAATGCTTGTATGCCACCCGTTCGATGAACGGAATCACGAACCCTGCGCCTGGCGACAGCGTGCGGTCGAATTTTCCAAGGCGCTCGATCACCCATGCGTTTTGCTGGGGAACGATCGCAATTGCCTTGATCAGAATCAACACCGCCAAAGCGAGGACAACGAACAGGGCAATCGTGGGGCCGTCAAACATCATGGCGAGCTTCTCCGTTTGGGCACCAGAATGAGCCGGGTGCCCTTGATTTCATTGATGACAAAAGTGCCGGGTTCAAGGCTCTCGCCTTCGGCCAACTGGGCTTGCCAGTTTGCACCGCGGTAAAACACACGCGCAGCGCGATCGGCAGACCACTGTTCCACCTCGACCGTCTGCCCGATATCGAGGTTGACGTCGGCGTTGCGTCCTGCATGCACGCCGCGCTTCTTGAGCACCCCTACCGCACGCAGGATGAAGAGCCCAGCCAGTGCCACCACGATAGCGGCCACCAACTGCCACTGCAACGTCCAGCCCAGAAAGGCTGCCACACCACCCGCTGCAATACCCAACGCCACCAGCAATAAATAAAACGTGCCTGTTGCGACTTCGCCGATGAGTGCGACGGCCGCCAGTGCGAACCAAATCCACATAACAAATCTACCGGCAAACAAGATCATTCATTGTACGGAATTATTAAAGCGGCCGTACCGATAATAAAAACACAAGTTGACGGCTGAATGACGGTCAATTGAAAACGGCAAGAACAGAACCCGCTGCAAAGAAAAAGCCGCGTTCGAAAACGCGGCTTTTAAAAATCGTGCAGCGACGGCCTGCGCCACGCACCCGACATCTACATGATATCAAGCAGATATCAAGCAGATATCAAGCGGCCATTAACCGGCAGCCAGCTTCTGCCACGTGTCGACCACCGTATCCGGATTGAGCGACATGGACAAAATACCTTCGTCCTTGAGCCACTTCGCAAAATCGGGATGATCGCTGGGGCCTTGACCGCAGATCCCGACGTATTTATTGGCTTTCAGGCATGCCTGAATGGCTCGGCGCAGCATGAACTTCACGGCATCGTCGCGCTCATCGAAGTCGATGGCCAGGAGATCCATCCCCGAATCGCGGTCCAGACCGAGCGTCAATTGAGTCATGTCGTTCGAACCGATCGAGAACCCGTCGAAATGCTCGAGGAACTGATCAGCCAGAATGGCATTGGACGGCACTTCGCACATCATGATGAGGCGCAAACCGTTCTTGCCGCGTTCCAGACCATTGTTCGCCAGGAGGTCGACCACTTTCTTGGCTTGATTTACGGTGCGCACGAACGGCACCATGATCTCGACGTTGGTCAGGCCCATATCGTCGCGCACGCGCTTGAGTGCTTCGCACTCCATGCGGAAGCATTCTTCGAACTCTTCCGACACATAGCGCGAGGCGCCGCGGAAACCCAGCATGGGATTCTCTTCTTCCGGCTCGTAGCGGGATCCGCCGATCAGCTTGCGGTATTCGTTGGACTTGAAGTCCGAGAGACGCACGATGACCGACTTCGGGTAAAACGCCGCACCGATCGTGGCAATCCCTTCGGCCAGCTTCTCGACGAAGAAGGCACGGGGACTCGCATAGCCCCGGGCAGCCGATTCCACCGCTTGCTTCAGCTCGCCATCCACATTCGGATAATCGAGCACGGCTTTGGGGTGAATGCCGATGTTGTTGTTGATGATGAATTCGAGACGGGCCAGGCCCACGCCTGCATTCGGGATCTGCGAAAAATCGAAGGCGAGCTGCGGGTTGCCCACGTTCATCATGATCTTCAGATCGATGGCCGGCATATCGCCGCGGCGCACTTCTTCCACTTCGGTCTCGATCAGGCCGTCATAGATACGGCCCTCGTCGCCCTCGGCGCAAGACACCGTCACTTGCTGACCGGCCTTCAGGAGATCGGTGGCATTGCCGCAACCCACCACGGCAGGAATACCCAGCTCGCGTGCGATGATGGCCGCGTGGCAGGTACGACCGCCACGGTTGGTGACGATGGCCGACGCACGCTTCATCACCGGCTCCCAGTTGGGATCGGTCATGTCGGTGACCAGCACGTCGCCGGGCTGCACCTGATCCATGTCGGAGATATCGCCCACCACGCGCACGGCGCCCTGGCCGATCTTCTGACCGATGGCACGGCCCGTGATCAGCACTTCGCCGGTAGCCTTCAGACGATAGCGCTGTTGCACATCGCTGGGTGCCTGCTGCGACTTCACCGTTTCAGGACGCGCCTGCAGGATGTACATCTTGCCATCCACGCCATCGCGGCCCCATTCGATATCCATCGGGCGCTTGTAGTGCTTCTCGATGATCACGGCGTATTTCGCCAGCTCGGTGACTTCTTCGTCGGTGAGCGAATAGCGATTGCGCTCGGAGACCGGCACGTCGACCACGCGCACGGCGCGGCCTTCGGTGCGCTCGGCGTCGAATTCCATCTTGATCAGCTTGGAGCCGATGCGGCGGCCGACGATGGCGTATTTGCCGGCGTCGAGCGTGGGCTTAAAAACATAGAACTCGTCGGGGTTGACCGCGCCCTGCACCACCGTTTCGCCCAGACCGTAGGACGACGTGATGAAGACGACATCGTTAAAGCCCGACTCAGTATCCAACGTGAACATGACGCCCGCGCTGCCCTTATCCGAACGCACCATGCGCTGGATGCCGGCGGACAAGGCGACGTCGGTATGGGCATAGCCCTTGTGCACGCGATACGAGATCGCGCGATCGTTGTAGAGCGACGCGAATACGTGACGGATCTTGTCGAGCACGTCGTCGATGCCGACCACGTTCAGGTAGGTTTCCTGCTGACCGGCAAACGAGGCATCGGGCAAATCTTCGGCCGTGGCGGACGAACGCACGGCAAACGAACCCTTGCCGTCGGCATCAAGCGCGGCAAACGACTCGCGAATGGCTTTCTCGAGACCGGCAGGCAGCGGCGTTTCGATCACCCATTGACGGATCTCGCCGCCGGCCTGAGCCAGGGCGCGAACGTCTTCCGGATTGAGCGTGCGCAGACGCTCGGCGATACGATCGTCCAGACCGGTTGCTTTCAGAAACTCGCGGAATGCGTCGGCTGTGGTCGCAAAACCACCCGGCACGCGCACACCGGCGCCTGCCAACTGACTGATCATTTCCCCAAGCGAAGCGTTCTTACCTCCTACCGAGTCTACATCCGTCATCCGGAGCTGCTCGAACGAAACAACGTACGACATTGAAGTCACCTTTTACAATGGAATGAAAGCGAGTTTGGTCAGGCCGCTAAACGCACTGACCAAACTGGCCTTGGGGCCGCCCGGAACCGGGTGACTTGGGGTGACTGGACGCCGAGAATTGTACCCGGTCGAACCTACCTTGTACCTTGGTTGGAATTTACTTACACATGAATAACACCCCTATCGCGCGTTCGGTTTACATCGTTTCGGACAGCACCGGTATTACGGCCGAGACCTTCAGCCAGTCGGTCCTCGCGCAGTTCGAGGGCGTCAAGTTTCGCCCGATTCGACTGCCCTATATCGATACACCGGCAAAAGCAGACGAAGTCGTTGCCCGCATCAACCGCAATGCCGCCGAAGCCGGCGTGCCCCCGATCGTCTTCAGCACCCTCGTCACGCCCGAAATTCTCGCCCGCGTGCGCCAGTCCAATGGCGTCTTCCTGGACCTGTTCGGTACCTTCGTCAGCCACATCGAGCAGGCCCTGGGCCTGAAATCGAGCCATTCGGTGGGTCGCTCGCACATGGCCGCCAACAGCGAAAAATACCGCAACCGGATCGACGCCATCAACTTTTGCCTCGCGCATGACGACGGTCAGTTCGTGAGCAATCTTGGGCAGGCCGACGTGATTCTCGTGGGGGTATCGCGCTGCGGCAAGACACCGACCAGTCTTTATCTGGCCATGCAATACGCCATTAAAGCAGCCAATTTTCCGCTCACGCCCGACGATTTCGAGCGCAATGCGCTGCCCTCCACGATCGCGCCGTTTCGCGACAAGCTGTTCGGGCTGTCGATCTTGCCCGAGCGGCTGGCCGAAGTTCGCCATGAACGCCGTCCGAACAGCAGTTACTCCCGCATCGAGCAATGCCGTTATGAGGTGGCAGAGGCAGAGCGCATGATGCGGCGTGAAGGCATATCCTGGCTGTCGACCACGACCAAGTCGATCGAAGAGATTTCGACCACCGTCATTCAGGAAGTGGGCCTGGACACGGCTTGACGCCGAAGTGAAGGCCGCGCGAAGTGCCGGAGGCAGCGCCAGGTGCGGGGAGAAGGTATGGCGCTGATTACTTTGGGAGTATGCCGATAGCACCGGCACAAACGCAGCGCTGCTCAGGCCGAAGGCTGGCGCCCCTCAGGCCAAATGCTGACGCCGGTGCTCGAACAGGCAGACGGCGGCCGCCATCGCCACATTGAGCGACTCTACCGCCACGTGATCGTGCGGGATGTATATCTTCGAGGTGGCTGCCGCGAGCAGGTCGGGATGAACGCCCTGCCCTTCGTTGCCGAAGAGCCAACCGCACTTCGCCGGCAGCGCCTGCGCATAGAGCGATGACGCGCCGTCCAGCGCGGTCGCATACACGGGCATGGCCAGGCGCTCATGCAAGGCCTGCGCCAGATCGATCTGCTCATGAATTTGAAGCGCGAAATGCGCACCCTGGCCGCTGCGCAGCACTTTCGGCGACCACGCATGCGCGCAGCCGGCGGACAGCACCACGTGACGGATCCCCGCCGCCGCGCAGGTGCGCAGTAACGTACCCACATTGCCCGGGTCCTGGATACGATCCAGCAGCACGCAGCTCTCCGCAAGCGGCGCCGTCCACGCCGGCTGGGGCGGTTGCACCACGAACATCACTCCCTGATCGCTCTCTACGTCGGAAAGCTGGGCAAGCAGCCCGCCTTCGATCTGCGTACACCGCGCGGGGTCGAGTCGCTCGGCCAACGCGGCAAGTGCGGGCGTCGCCGCCAGGCGTCGGGCATCGAAATACGCCTCCAGCGGCTGGCCGCAATGGTCGAGCCATGCGTGGGCCAGATGCGGGCCTTCCAGTACCGCGCCCGCGCCGGTGCGCCCGGCATGGCCAAGCATCTTGCGAAGCGCCTTGAAGCGCGGATTATCGCGCGACGAAATGACTTTCATAGGGGAAACGAAAAGGGGCCGACGCCGGCCGTATCAGACGAGCGCGACCGTGGTCGCGTAATGCAGCCGCACGGGTGCGAAGCTGCGCCGATGTTCAGGACACGGCCCGTGCTCACGCAGGCGTTCGAGGTGCAGGGCTGTCCCGTAACCCTTGTGCTGGTCGAAACCGTACTGGGGATACAAGCCGTGCAAACGCACCAGGTCGGCATCGCGTGCCGTCTTGGCAAGGATCGAGGCCGCCGATATCGACGGAATCAGGGCATCGCCTTTGATGTAGGTTTTCACTGCACACGACAGCGGCGGCGCTTGATTGCCGTCCACCAGGGCCAGATGCGGGGCCATCTGCAGACCGCGCACGGCTCGGTCCATCGCCAGAAAGGTGGCCCGGAGAATGTTCAGGCGGTCGATTTCCTCGACCTCGGCGCGTGCGATGCACCAGGCTGCTGCGTGCAGACGAATTTCATCGGCCAGGGTGTCGCGCTCCGTCGCCTTGAGCACTTTCGAATCGGCCAGTCCGAGAATCGGCCGATCCGCATGCAGGATCACGGCCGCGGCATACACCGCGCCTGCCAGGGGGCCGCGCCCGGCTTCGTCAACCCCCGCGATCACACTATTGGCCAATCCGGCGTCGCCAAAAAAATCAGCTTGATCCACGCGCCACCTCCATGATCGCCTGCGCGGCCAGCGCGGGCGTGTCGCGCAGCAAGGTGTGATGCATCTCGGTAAAGCGGGTCTGCACGTCAGCCGCATGGTCGGTATCGGTCAGCGCACGCCACGTGGCTTCGGCCAGCTTCTCGGGATTGGCATCCTCTTGCAAGAGCTCAGGCACCACGAAATCGCGTGCCAGCACGTTGGGCAAGCCGATCCAAGGGACGTATGGTCGCTCCTGCCCTGACTTCCACGACA
>Ga0213834_100064_pt1 | contig 145676 bp, 134 predicted proteins | sample SWPTP12_FD_160580 | JGI IMG/M metagenome (GOLD analysis project Ga0213834, IMG submission 160580) | Coastal seawater microbial communities from Marineland, Florida, United States - SWP TP1 #2 | ecosystem: Environmental > Aquatic > Marine > Coastal | place: USA: Florida | collected 2016-08-06 | reverse complement strand
CGGATCGACTGCTTTTTCTGGGGCTGCTGATGTGCTAATTTGATGCTTTCGGCTGTGCATGTTTGGGACCTACCGTTGTACTCTAAATTAATCGGGTAGGTGTCTCAAGTTATATTGGCACAGGGGGTGGACGCTTGTAGCAGCTCACCTTCCTGTCCATCACCGATCACCGAAGGGCGGCCGGCCACGTATAGATGATCGTGCGGTGTTCACCGGAATACTGTTTGTCCTCAAAACTGGAATACCGTGGGAATAACTGCCGCGCGAACTCGGCTGCGGCAGTGGCATGACTTGCTGGCGTCGCCTTCAGGAATGGATGCTAGCCGGCGTTTGGCAGCGTATCCACGAGGCGATACTTCGACGGCTCCGAGAGCACGACCAGATCATGTGGGATCGAGCTTGCGTTGACGCTGCAAGCGTACCGGCCCCTGCCAGAGGCAAGCATACGGGCAGAAACCCGACCGATCGCGGCAAACTTCGAAGCAAACACCATTTGCTGGTCGATGCGCGCGGGCTTCCATTAGTCGCTCAGATCTCGGGCGCGCAGGTACACGACTCGCGTTTCCTCATCCCGTTGTTAGAGTCAATCCCGGCGGTTAAAGGGCTGGCAGGCGGTGCCCGCAAGCGTCCAGGTAAGCTGCATGCCGACCGAGCGTACGCTTCAAGAGCCCATCGGGCTTGGCTGCGAAGTCGGGGCATCGCCGCTCGCATCGCACGCTACGGCGTAGAGTCGCGCGAAACGCTTGGACGGTGGCGTTGGGTCGTCGAACGAACTTTAGGTTGGCTGCACCGCTTCCGCAGGTTGCGCATCCGGCATGAGCGGCGAGCAGACATGCGTCAAGCGTTTCTGTCGCTTGCCTGCTCGCGCATCTGTTGGCGGTATGTCGAGAGGTTCTGTTAGGCGCTCTAAGCTTCAACAGCATTTGTCCATGCGCCACGCGCTCATTCGGTAACAGGCGTACCCCGATGCGAAGGTGTTCCCGGATAACTTTCTTCTCGAGAAATTGTGACTTGAGCGCATCCCACACGTCCTGGCGCGACCAGTCAGCGACGACCGCACCTAAAAAACTGGTCATCAACATTTGTTCGAAGCGCATGCGGGAAGAGGTCTCGTACGCGACCGCGATCAAGACCGCCACCAGCACCGCAATCGCGACATCCCGCAAAAAATGGAAGAGAAACGAGGATTCGTCGAATTGATGCGAAATGGCGGCAAGCGATGTACCGGTCAGGAACATCAATCCGATGATGATCACGTTCAGGTATTCGGCAAAGAGTCGCGCGAACTCGGCATAGGCCGCCGAGGGCGACGGACGGCGCGAGACTTCCAGATGGTCTTCGTCTTGCGGCGGCGGAGGGGACGAGTCGTTCATTTCGAACTCCTGTGCGTGCGCGAGCGACATGCGTATTGGGATAGGAGTTAGACACACGCAACCCGGCCAGGTTGGCCGCCTTCCGCGGGCTCTGCCGGCTTAGGCGCTGCAAGATTGACGAGTCTCAAAACGACTGCGATTACTTGTCTCGCGGCCACCTCGGCAGCGCCATCCGCGGCGGCCACAGCGCTTCGGGAAGAAGTGATGGGCATCCGTTTGTCCACGCACACGGGCACCATCTCAGGGCCTGGACCGAGGCTGCGTAGGTCCGCTATCGACCGGCCCCAAGCGCAGCCGCCTTCACTCACAATTCGTAGCGCTTCCTCTTCGGATACGTGCGCTTGAATTCCATCACACTAAATAGTGCGGTCATGCCGAGGCCGACGCTCACGACGATATAGTCCATCACCTTGAAATGCATTCCGGCGATCACCATCAAGACCGTGCCGATGACCTCGTACCAGAAGGCCATTTTCCAACGCCGCCGCCAGGCGAATACAAATACGCAGAAGGCGATGGCAAGCACGCCCCAACCGATCAGTATCCCTGGTACTCCTGCAATCTCCATGTGTTATCTCCCATCAAAAGTAAATGCACCAAGCCAGTTGGACTTCTAGCCAGGGCGATTGGCGAATCCGGCCCCTTGATCCAGCATAGCAGCTTACTCGGCTGCAAAAGTCACCAACTGTCACGATCGGCAAGGTCCTACTAGAACGACGAATGTGCGCGCCTGGCCATGGATTCAACTGGTGAAGGCCACATGCCAGGCCAGGCGGGCGAAATGAAAAAAAATGCCGCTGTCACCAGCGGCATTGTCATTTCCAACAGCGTCGACGCCTTAATCGGCGGCGTAGATGTCGTTGTTCTTGGTCTCGCGCACGAAGATCGCACCAATCCCGGCGCAGACGAGCGCGATGATGATCGGGTACCAGAGGCCGCAGTAGATGTTGCCGTTGGCCGCGACCAGGGCGAAGGAGATGGTCGGCAACAGGCCGCCGAACCAGCCGTTACCGATGTGGTAAGGCAGGGACATCGAGGTGTAGCGGATACGGGTCGGGAACATTTCGACCAGCATGGCCGCGATCGGGCCGTAGACCATGGTTACGTAAAGCACCAGGATGAACAGCATCAGCACCACCATCGGCTTGTTGATGCGGGCCGGATCGGCTTTCTCGGGATAGCCGGCCGTTTTCAGGGTGGCGGTGACTTCTTTCTTCAGCGCCGCTTCGCGTGCCTTGCTGTCGGCGTCGAAGTTCAGGCCGTCGGGTGTCATGGTGCCGTTGAAGGCCTGGATCACCTTGTCGCCCACCTTGATCTGCGCCACCGAACCGGCGGGAGCGTCGACGCTGTTGTAGTTCACCGAGGCATTCGTCAGCATGCGCTTGGCGATATCGCAGGAGGCAGGGAATTTCTTGGTGCCGGTCGGATCGATCTGGAAGTTACAGGTGGCCGGGTCGGCGATGACGGTGACCGGCGCCGTGGCGATGGCCTGTTCGAGGGCCGGGTTGCCATAGTGGGTGAGGGCCTTGAAGATCGGGAAGTAGGTGGCCGCGGCGATGACGCAGCCGCCGAGGATGATCCACTTGCGCCCGATCTTGTCCGACAGCGAGCCGAAGAAGATGAAGAAAGGCGTTGCCAGGGCCAGCGAGATGGCGATCAGGATGTACGAGGTCGCGGCGTCGATCTTCAGGATCTGCTGCAGGAAGAACAGGGCGTAGAACTGGCCCGTATACCAGACCACCGCCTGGCCCATCGTCAGGCCGACCAGGGCCAGGATGACGATCTTGGCGTTCCTCCAGTTGAGGAAGGCTTCCGACAGCGGCGCCTTCGAGGTCTTGCCCTCGGCTTTCATCTTGGCGAAAGCGGGCGACTCGTTCATCGACAGGCGGATCCAGACGGACACGGCCAGCAGCAGCACCGAGACCAGGAAGGGAATGCGCCAGCCCCAGGCTTCGAAATCGGCGTCGCCGACGGCCTTGCGGGTACCGAGGATGACGAGCAGCGACAGGAACAGGCCGGCCGTGGCCGTGGTCTGGATCCAGGCCGTGAAGGCGCCGCGCTTGCCTTCAGGGGCGTGCTCGGCGACATAGGTTGCCGCGCCGCCGTATTCGCCGCCCAGCGCCAGGCCTTGCAGGATGCGCAGCGTGACCAGGATGATCGGCGCGGCGATGCCGATGGTGGCGTGGCCGGGCAGCAGGCCGACGATGAAGGTCGACGCGCCCATGATCAGGATGGTGACCAGGAAGGTGTATTTGCGGCCGATCATGTCGCCCAGGCGGCCGAACACGAGGGCGCCGAAGGGACGGACGATGAAGCCGGCCGCGAAGGTGAGCAGGGCGAAGATGAAGGAGGTGGTCGGGTCGCCCAGGAAGAACTGCTTGCCGATGATGGCGGCGAGCGTACCGTAGAGGTAGAAATCGTACCATTCGAAAACCGTGCCGAGGGAAGAAGCGAAGATCACCTTGCGCTCTTCCTTGGTCATCCCTGTGGTGGCAGGCATTGCCTTGCCGCCCGCGGTCATGCCGGGTGTGATAGCCATTTTTTGTCTCCGTATATGTAGTTTATTGCATCGGATAGCCGAGACTTTGTCAGCTGGGTCGGAGTGTGGACCGTTAAACTTACGTCATGCTTGCTCCAAACTTACCCGAAACTTACATTTCATTGATGCGCTCGATTGTCGGAAATGGCGCGGACTTGCCTCACTTAATTTGGACCGCGGGCAGGCCGGAAAAGATCCGGAACGTCCCCTTGAGGCCGGTCAGAGAATTTGCGAACGGTCGTACTTAATTGTGCTATTCTCATCTGGTCCACTATCGGTGACGTCCAACAACAGGGAGACCAGCATGCAAGACGCAGTGATCGTATCGACCGCCCGTACGGGCCTGGCCAAGTCGTGGAAGGGGGCCTTCAACATGACCCACGGCGCCACCCTCGGCGGCCATGCGCTGGCCGCGGCCATTGCGCGCGCCGGCATCGACGCGGGCGAGGTCGAGGACGTGATCATGGGCTGCGCCAATCCGGAAGGCGCAACCGGCGCCAACATCGCGCGCCAGATCGCGCTGCGCGCCGGCTGCCCGACCACGGTGCCGGGCATGACGGTCAACCGCTTCTGCTCCTCGGGCTTGCAGACGATCGCGCTGGCGGCCCAGCGCATCGTCGCCGGCGAAGGCGAGATCTACGCCGCCGGCGGTGTCGAGTCGATCTCCTGCGTGCAGCAGGAAATGAATACGCACATGCTGACCGATCCCTGGCTGCGCGCCCACAAGCCGGAAATCTACTGGCCGATGCTGCAAACGGCCGAGACCGTCGCCAAGCGCTACGGCATCTCGAAGGAGCGCCAGGATGCCTACGGCGTGCAGAGCCAGCAGCGCGCCGCCGCCGCCCAGGCCGCCGGCCTGTTCGACGCCGAGATCGCACCGATGACGACCGTCATGGGCGTGGCCGACAAGGCGTCCGGGCGCCTGCTGACGCGCGAAGTCACGATTTCCGCCGACGAAGGCATCCGCGCCGATACCACCATCGAGGCGGTGGCGAAAATCCGTACCGCGCTGCCGGGCGGCGTGATTACCGCCGGGAATGCCAGCCAGTTTTCGGACGGGGCCTCGGTCTCGATCCTGATGAGCCGCTCGATGGCAGAAGCGAAAGGCTTGCAGCCGCTGGGCGTATTCCGCGGTTTCGCCGTGGCCGGGTGCGAACCGGACGAGATGGGCATCGGCCCGGTATTCGCGGTGCCGAAACTGCTGCAGAAAGCCGGCCTCACGGTGGCCGATATCGGCCTGTGGGAGTTGAACGAAGCGTTCGCGGTGCAGGTGCTGTACTGCGCGGACAAGCTCGGCATTCCGATGGAGCGCCTGAACGTGAACGGCGGCGCGATCGCGGTCGGTCATCCCTACGGGGTCTCCGGTGCGCGCCTGGTCGGCCACGCGCTGATCGAAGGCAAGCGGCGCGGCGTCAAGTATGTGGTGGTGACGATGTGCATCGGCGGCGGCCAGGGCGCGGCCGGCCTGTTCGAGGTGCTGTGATTCGCAAAACCTTTTCAATTTACTGCTGAGAGTCGAAAAAGATATGATCAAACACATCGTCATGTGGAAGCTCAAGGACGAGGCCGAGGGCGCCGACCGCGCCACGAATGCGCGCGAGATGAAGCGCCGCCTCGACGCATGCGCCGCCATCGTGCCGGGCATCCTGACCTTCGAAGTCACCCTGGCCCAGCCGGGCCTGGAGGCGACCTATGACGTCGTCCTGTACTCGGAGTTCGAGAGCAAGGCGGCGCTCGACGCCTACGCCGTGCACCCGACGCACAAGGCGCTGGTACCCTTCATCGGCGCCATCCGCGAAGGGCGCCAGTGCATGGATTACGAAGTCTGAATTCCCCCCATAAAAACATACGGAGACAGCATGCGCACCACTCAAGAACTTTTTTCGTTGCAAGGTAAAACCGCGCTGGTGACCGGCGGCTCGCGCGGGCTCGGCCTGCAGATGGCCGAGGCGCTGGGCGAGCAGGGCGCGCGCGTCGTGATTTCGGCGCGCAAGCAGGACGAACTCGACGAGGCCGTCGCCCACCTCGCCGCGCGCGGCATCGATGCGTCCTGCATCGCGGTCGACCTGCAAAACGAGGCCAATGTCCAGCCTTTCGTCGAGGAAGCACTGCGCCGCCTCGGCCAGATCGATATCCTGGTCAACAATGCCGGCGCCAGCTGGGGCGCCCCGGCCGAGGAGCATCCGCTCGAAGCCTGGGACAAGGTCATGAACCTGAACGTGCGCAGCATTTTCCTGGTGTCGCAGGCGGTCGGCAAGCTGTCGATGATTCCTCGCCGCTACGGCAAGATCATCAACATTTCCTCGATCGCCGGCCTGGCCGGGAATGCGCCGGGCACCATGAGCACGATCGCCTACAACACCTCGAAAGGTGCGCTGGTCAATTTCACGCGCGCACTGGCCGGCGAATGGGGCCGCCACGGCATCACCGTCAACTCGATCGCGCCGGGCTTTTTCCCGTCTAAAATGACCAAGGGCGTGCTGGCCTCGATCGGCGTCGACAAACTGGCGCAGGGTTCGCCCCTGGGCCGCCTGGGCGACGACGAAGACCTGAAGGGCACGGTGGTGCTGTTCGCCTCCGATGCGAGCAAGCACATCACCGGCCAGATCCTGGCGGTCGACGGCGGCGTGTCCGCGGTCTGAGGAGAATGCATGAAAAATTTTAGCGGGAAAGTTGCCGTCATCACCGGCGCCGGTAGCGGCCTGGGCCGTGAATTCGCGGACCGCGCGGCCCAGCTCGGCATGAAACTGGTGCTGGCCGACGTCCAGGCCGACGCCCTCGAACGCGCCACCGACGAATTACTCGGGCGCGGCGTCGAAGTGCTGTCGATGGTCTGCGACGTCAGCAAGGGCGCCCACGTGCAGGAGCTGGCCGACGCGGCGATGGCGCGTTTCCATGGCATCCACCTGGTGTTCAACAATGCCGGCGTCGGTTCGGGCGGGCTGATCTGGGAAAACACTGAGGCCGACTGGGAGTGGGTGCTCGGTGTGAACCTGTGGGGCGTGATCCACGGCGTGCGTATCTTCACGCGCGCCATGCTCGAGTGCGCCAAGCGCGAGCCGGACTACGAAGGCCATATCGTGAATACGGCCTCGATGGCGGGTCTGCTGAACGCGCCGGCGATGGGCGTCTACAACGTGTCCAAGCACGCGGTGGTGTCGCTCTCGGAATCGCTGTACCACGACTTGCAACTGGTCGGCGCCCCGATCGGCGCCTCGGTGCTGTGCCCGTATTTCGTACCCACCGGTATCCACCAGTCGCACCGCAACCGTCCGGAAGACCTGAAACCCGAGGTGCGGCCGACTGCCAGCCAACTGGCGGCGCAAGCGGTGACGACCAAGGCGGTGGAATCGGGCAAGGTCTCGGCGCAGGATGTCTCGCGCATCACCTTCGAAGCGATCCGCGACGGCCAGTTCTACATCTACTCGCACCCGCAGGCTTTGGGCGGGGTGCGCGAGCGGATGGAAGCGATCGTGCAAGGCACCAATCCGCCCGATCCGTACGCGGCCACGCCGCACGTGCGCGAGATGCTGCGTTCGCGTCTGTAAGCTCAGCCAGTGGCAAGCTCGGCGGTCGTCCCCGTCGGGTTGCTGCTGGGTAATTCGTCGATGGAACCGTTGCCGGAAGGTGTCTGGCAGCCGATCAGGCTGGCTGCGAGGATGGTCGGCAACAGGAGTCGGCAAGTGGGCATCATGTCCTCCGCGCGCAAGCAAATCGACAAGCTAAGGCCATGGGTAAGCTAAGCGTCGATGTCGGTCAAACGGACCTGGGGAACTTACTGAAAGGACACTAAGGCTGGACCACGCGCTCCAGCAACTCCCCGCTCCCGCTCTCGTACAGCTTGACCACGGTCGACGTGCGCGTCCCGTACCCCGCCGTTTCGATACACACCGCCGACAGCACCCGCTCCAGGTCGAGCGGCACGCCGGTTTCCGGCAGCCGCATGTCGGGCGCGCGGGTGGTGTCGGCCAGCATCTCGAAATACGCGTCCTCGGGCGCACCCTGGCACAGCAGGCTGGCAAACTGCGCCTTGGTGCGCGTGACCTTCGGCCAGGGCGCGTCGAGCAGCCCGTTCGAGACGCCGTAAATGCGGCCCGGTTCCAAAGGCTGGCCGTTGCGCGGGTCATCGCCGGCGCGGTTCGAGTACCAGTACAGGTGCTCGCGGTCGCCCAGCACCAGGTTGAAGCCGTTGTAGACGTCGCCCCTGGCGTCGATCTCGGCCAGGTAGTCGGCGCCCGTCAGCGAACCTTTCAAGAAGTCCGCCACCAGTTCGCCGCGCGAGGGGGCGTTGGCCCGGCCTTCGCCGGGGGCGCGGATATTTGTCAAGGCCGCGAATTTGGGGCCGTTCGGGCCTTCGCGCGTGATGCCCATCCAGCTGCCGCCGTGCTCCAGGTCGCGTCCGGCGATCAGGTTCGGGTGGTCAAGCCAGGGTGCGGCGGGGGCGGCCGGACGGTCATAGAATTCGTCGCGGTTGGCGCACGCGATCACCGGCACGCCGGGAATGACGCGCCAGGCAAAAACGATCAGGCACATGGTGGGAACTCCACGAAAACTTCAACACGGCGCGGTCCTTCGATCAAGCCCTCGAATCCGGCCTGGTCCGCCGCCACGGCGAGCGTGGCGGCAAAGCGTTCCGGCACGCCCGGATAGACTTCCATCCAGGTCTGGCAGCCGTCCTTGCTTTCGGGACGGCGCAGCAGGCGCGCGGCCCCGGGCTGGATCAGGCGCGCCTGGAAGGCGCAGACCAGGGGCGCCAGGCGCGCGGCGTGCTCGTCGCGCACCCGGTAATACACGTAGAGGTCGATCATGCTAGAGGTCGAGCGCGTCCAGCGCATACGGCATGGGCAGGAAACGCAGGGCGGCGCCGGAGGCGGAACCCAGGTGCACCTCTTCGCCGAGGGCGGCCAGTTTCAGTTCGACCAGCAGGTCGGCGCCGCCGCGTCCGTTCGGCGCGGCGTTCACGACCATGCCGCAGGGCTGGTCCGGGTCGGCGCTGGCGAACACTTCGTCGCCGGCGCGCGCGGCCGCGTTGTCGACGCCGGCCAGCGTGGTGCGGCGCTTGAGCTTGCCGAGATACTGGCTGCGCGCGACGATTTCCTGGCCCGGGTAGCACCCCTTCTTGAAATTCACGCCGCCCAGCAACTCGAGGTTGATCATTTGCGGCACGAACTGTTCCTGGGTCGCCAGGGTCACTTGCGGCACGCCGGCGTGAATCTCGGCCAACTGCCAGGCGGCATTCCCGCCCAGCGCCAGCTCGCTGGAGAGCGCCGGGAAGGCGGCCTGCGCATGCGCGGCCGAGGTGAGCCACAGGTAGCGCGGCGCGCCGAAGGCATCAAGCAGGCGAATCACGGTGCCGCGCTCGCCGTGGCTGCTCGCCATGGGTGCGTCCGGCAAGGCCAGGCCTTGGGCGGCCAGCGCTGCCGTGCCATTGGCCCCGCCGACGCCGATTACGGCCGCGACCGCGTCTTCGCCGGTGGCGTCGCGCAGCTTGGCCTTCGAGCGCATCACGAACATCGACAGACGCTTTTGCAGCGGCGCCTGGATCGCGCGCGGCAACTGCAGCCAGAGCGTGCCGTCAAGATCGCGCCACATCAGGAAAGTCGCCTGCAGGCGCCCCTTCGGCGTGCAAAAGCCGGCCAGGCGCGCTTCGTGCGGACCCAGGTGCTCGACGTCGTTCGTCAATTGGCTGTGCAGGAAGCGCGCGGCATCCTCGCCGGTGACGGCGATCAGGCCGAGATCGGTGACGGGCGCGACGAAACCGGCGGCCAGCGTGTCGGCATCGAGGGTGCGGCCGAAATCCTCGACCCAGGTGGCTTCATCGATGTGAAAGCGGGCGCCGCCGTGCGTCGAAGCCTGCGCCAGATATTCTGTCCAGTTGCTCATAAATCCCATATGCTTTGCGGTTTAGGCTTTATCATTACGGCCTCATTATAGAGTTGTCGAGCATTTCGCGCCGGAGACGGCGTAAACCCGAAAATAGAGTCGAATGGCATTTATAAAAAAAACTATCGTCACGGTCGTGATCGTGTCCATCGTGGCCGTCGGCGGCTTCTCCTGGTGGTCCAAGCATGCGCTCACCTCCGCTACGCCGATCGAATTCACGATCGCCCCCGGCAGCGGCGTCGGCGCGGCCGCCCAGCAGATGGTCAAGGCGGGCGTGCCGGTCAATCCGACACTGTTCCAGATCCTGGCGCGCGTTACCGGGCAAAGCGCCCGCATCAAGGCCGGCAGCTACGAGCTCAAACCGAATACCTCGCCGCGCAGCCTGCTGAACCAGCTGGTGCGCGGCGAATTCGCCCAGGAAGCGGTCACCATCATCGAAGGCTGGACCTTCCGCCAGATGCGCGAAGCGATCGACGCCTCGAAAAGCCTGCGCCACGAGACGGCCAAGCTGTCGGACGCGGAGCTGATGGCGAAGGTCTCGCCCGAGTACAAGCAGCCCGAAGGCCTGTTCTTCCCGGATACCTATTTGTTCGCCAAGGGCGCCAGCGACTTGCAGATCTATAAGCAGGCGCACCAGATGCTGCTCACGCGCCTGCAGGCGGCCTGGGAAAAACGCAGCGCCGACCTGCCGTACAAGACGCCCTACGAGGCCTTGACCATGGCCTCGATCGTCGAAAAGGAAACCGGCCAGAAGAGCGAACGCGCGATGATCGCCGGCGTGTTCGTCAATCGGCTGCGGACCGGCATGATGCTGCAGACCGATCCGAGCGTGATCTACGGCATGGGCGCGCGCTACGAGGGCAAGATCGCGAAGAAGGACCTGACCACCGATACGCCGTACAACACCTATACCCGCTACGGCTTGCCGCCCACGCCGATCGCCTTGCCGGGCGTACAGTCGCTGGCCGCGGCGCTGGCCCCGGCCAAGACCGAGGCCTTGTATTTCGTCTCGCGCAACGACGGCACCAGCAAGTTCTCGGACAACCTGAACGACCATAACCGCGCCGTGAACCAGTACCAGCGCGGCAGCAGCACGCCATGAGCACGCGCGGCAAATTCATTACCGTCGAGGGCATCGACGGCGCCGGCAAGTCGACCCATATCGGCTTCGTGACGCAGTTCTTGCAGGAGCGCGGCCTGACCGTGGTCTCCTCGCGCGAACCGGGCGGCACGGCGCTGGGCGAAAAGCTGCGCGAGCTGCTGCTGCACGAAAAAATGCACCTTGAAACCGAAGCCCTGCTGATGTTCGCCAGCCGCCGCGAGCACATGGCGCAAGTCATCGAGCCGGCGCTGGCGGCTGGTTCCTGGGTCTTGTCGGACCGTTTCACGGACGCCAGTTTCGCCTACCAGAGCGGCGGGCGCGGCATGAACCGCGCCAAGATGGAAGCGCTCGAGGCCTGGGTCCACCCGCATCTGCAACCGGACCTGACGCTGCTGTTCGACGTACCGCTGGAAGTGGCGCGCGAACGGCTGGACGCGACACGCACGCTCGACAAGTTCGAGCGCGAGCAGGGTGAGTTCTTTGCCCGTTGCCGCGCCGAATACCTGCGCCGCGCGAACCAGTATCCGGGGCGCTTCGCCGTCATCGACTCGACGCGCAGCATCGCCGAGACCCAGGCCAAACTGAGCGAGGCGCTGGAGAGATTGCTGTGATGATCTACCCTTGGCAGCAAACCGCCTGGACCCAGCTCCAGGCCATGCGCGAGCGCCTGCCGCACGCGATCCTGTTCCACGGCCCGGCCGGGATCGGCAAGTCCGGCTTCATCGAAGCCTTCGCCCAATCCCTGCTGTGCGAAGCCGTGCGGGCCGACGGCCAGGCCTGCGGCAGCTGCGCCTCCTGCGGCTGGTTCGTCCAGCACAACCACCCGGATTACCGCCGCGTGCGCCCGGAAGCGCTGGAAGACGAGCCGTCCGGCGAAGGCGAGGAGGGCGAGGGCGACAAGAAATCGAAGTCGACCAAGGCGCCCTCGAAGGAAATCAAGATCGAGCAGATCCGCGCCCTGGCCGACTTCATGAACATCTCGACCCACCGCCAGGGCTTGCGCGTGGTGGTGCTGTATCCGGCCGAGGCGCTGAACATGCCGGCCTCGAACGCCTTGCTGAAAACCCTGGAAGAGCCGCCCCCGGGCACCGTTTTCCTGCTGGCCTCGAACGGCCTGGACCGCCTGCTGCCGACGATCCTGTCGCGCTGCCGCAAGTTCGCGCTCGGCGTGCCGAGCCACGCCGCGGCGCTGGCCTGGCTCCAGGCCGAGGGCGTGAGTGACGCCGACAGCTGGCTGCGCGAGGAGGGCGGCGCACCGCTGGCCGCCCTGGCCCAGTCGCAGGGAGGCAGCCGCGAGGAACTTGACGCGCTGCTTGGTTTCCTGGCCCGGCCGAATATCGAGAGCGCGCTGCGCCAGGCCGACAAGCTGAGCAAGACGCCGCTGGCGACCCTGGTGTCCTGGCAGCAGCGCTGGCTTTACGACCTGCTGTCGAGCAAGCTGGCCGGCACCGTGCGCTACTATCCGCGCTACCAGAAGGAACTTGCAGCCTTGGCCGGCAACGTGCACACTGCGAATCTGTTACGTGCAATCAAGTCTGCGAACGAAAGGCGCGCCGTGGCGGACCACCCGCTCTCGCCCAAGCTTTTCGTCGAAGACATGTTGCTGGACTATACAGCGTGCTGCAACGCGGCGTGAAAGGCATGACCATGACCGGCAATACCACCGACCCCAACGCCTCGCTCGTGCCGCGGCCGTCGGTTCTCTCGCTTGCGATCAAGGAAAAAGCGGCCTTGTACGCGGCCTACATGCCCTTCCTGAAGCATGGCGGCATGTTCGTGCCGACCAATAAGGCGTACAAGCTCGGCGACGAGGTCTACCTGATCCTGTCGCTGATGGACGACGCCAACAAATACCCGATCGCGGGCAAGGTCGCCTGGATCACGCCGCCCGGCGCCAACAACAGCAAGGCGCAAGGCATCGGCGTACACTTTCCGGCCGACGAAACCGGCCAGCGCGCCAAGGCCCGCATCGAAGAAATTCTGGGCGCGGCGCTGCGCTCGTCGCGCGCCACCCATACCCTGTAACCGCTCCACTTTCTCTTGTCCATGCCCTACGTCCACCGCCTTGCCCGCCGCGACGATCTGCCCGTCATCGTCGACATCTACAATTCCACCGTCGCCTCGCGCGAGGTCACGGCCGACACCGAACCGGTCAGCGTCGCCTCGCGCGAAGCCTGGTTCAACGAGCACACGCCCGAGCGGCGTCCGCTGTGGGTGATCCACGATGACGCCGATACCTCCCCCAACCCGGCCGTGATCGGCTGGATGTCGTACTCGAACTTCTACGGCCGTCCGGCCTATTCGGGCACGGCCGAGCTGTCGATCTATATCGCCGAAGAATGGCGCGGCAAGGGCTTGGGCCGCTATTGCCTGGAGCAGGCGATCGCCGTCGCGCCTGAGATCAAGGTCCATACCCTGCTCGGCTTCATTTTCGGCCACAACCTGCCCAGCCTGGCGCTGTTCCGCAAGTTCGGCTTCGAGACCTGGGCCAATTTCCCGCGCGTCGCCAAGCTCGACGAGATCGAGCGCGACCTGATCATTCTCGGCAAACGCGTCGTCGAATAAGCGCGGTCCCCGCACATGGCCCGACCCGCGTGACGCGACTCGGTGGCACCCCGTACAATACGGGGATGTACATCGATTCCCACTGCCACATCAATTTCCCCGAGCTCGCCGCGCGCATGCCCGAGATCCTGGCCAAGATGGCCGAGAACCGGGTCACCCACGCGCTCTGCGTCTCGGTCGACTTGCCGGGCTTTCCGTCGGTGCTCGCCCTGGCCGAGCAATATCCCCATATTTATGCTTCGGTCGGCGTCCATCCGGATTATGAAGATACGCCGGAACCGACGGTCGCTCAGCTGGTCGAACTGGCTCGGCATCCGAAAATCGTCGCCATCGGCGAGACCGGGCTGGATTACTACCGCCTCGAGGGCGACCTCGAATGGCAGCGCGAGCGCTTTCGCACGCATATCCGGGCCTCGCGCGAAACCCGCAAACCCCTGATCATCCATACCCGCGCGGCCAGTGTCGACACGATCCGGATCATGCAGGAGGAGGGCGCGGGAACCGACAAGGGCGGTGTGGCGGGTGTCATGCATTGCTTTACCGAGTCGCTCGAGGTGGCCGAGGCCGCGATTGCGATGGGCTTTTATATTTCGTTTTCCGGCATCGTCACCTTCAAGAGCGCGAAGGACTTGCAGGCGGTGGCGCGCGCGGTGCCGCTCGATCGCATCCTGATCGAGACCGATTCGCCCTACCTGGCGCCGGTGCCATTCCGCGGCCGGGTGAACGAGCCCGGCTATGTCGCGCACGTGGCCGAATACATCGCAACGCTGAAGGATGTGCCGCTGCGCGAGGTGGCCGACCGCACCACCGAAAACTTCTTCAACCTGTTCCAGCACGCCAAGGCTTGACATGCATGCAGCGCGCCGCCTCGTTCTTCGCAGCCTCGTCCTCGGGTTCGGCCTGGCCTGCGGCCTGTCCGCCGCCGCTTCAGCGCCGCCCGACGCGTCCCAGTTGAACCGGTTCTTCCGCGCCGTGCAGATGGACGACGCCAGGACGGTGAGTGCCATGCTCGGCACGACCGTGAACGCGAACCAGCCCAATCCGCTCGGCGGCGAACCGGGCCTGGTGCTGGCGCTGCGCGAAGACGCGCAGAAGGTTGTCGATGTCTTCCTCGCCCATCCCGGCACCGACCTCGAGGCGCGCGCCGCCAACGGCAATACCGCCCTGATGATGGCGGCCTACAAGCGCAACCGGCCGGCGGTCGAGGCCTTGCTGGCCAAGGGCGCGGCCGTCAACCAGGGCGGCTGGACCGCCTTGCACTACGCCGCCGCCGTCGGCGACGAGGGCCTGGTGCGGCTGTTGCTGGAGCGCGGCGCCCAGGTCGACGCGCTCTCGCCGCCGGCCAGCGGCGCCATCACTCCGATGATGATGGCCGCGCGCGAAGGCCATGACGACATCGCGCTGCTCTTGATCGCGCAGGGCGCCGACCGCACGCGCAAGAATACCGAGGGGCTCGACGCCGTCCAGCTGGCCGAACGCGCCGGCAAGACGCGCGTGGCGGCCAGGCTGCAGCGCGCAGCGCGCTGAGCGAGGTTTGGTGTAATTCCCCGGTGTCGCGCGAACTGGCGGGTATTTCCGCCTTTCCTCCCGCTATCGATCCCGGTTCCGGCATCGGATAATCTGGTCATCGAATCGAACATTGCGACACAGCAACAGTGCCGCCAGAGAGACCACACAAGGATTATCCATGCTGAACGAACGTGAAATCGAAAGCTGCTACCTCGGCCAATTCATCCCGGTCCACTACCATCACAACATGCTGATGGACCAGAACCGCATGAATGCCTTCCAGGCGGCGATCGCCCACGCGGTGCGTCCCGGCATGAAAGTGCTGGAGCTCGGCGGCGGTACGGGCGTGCTCTCGTATTTCGCGGCCCAGCAGGCCGACAAGGTGTATTGCGTCGAGTTCAATCCGGACCTGGTCACGGAGGCGCGCCGCTTCCTGGCGATGAACCCGAACGGCCACAAGGTCGAGGTGATCCATGCCGACGCCTTCGAATACCTGCCGCCGGAGCCGGTCGACGTCGTGATCTGCGAAATGATCCACGTCGCCATGCTGCGCGAAAAGCAGGTCGCCGTGATCGAAGCCTTCAAGCAGCGCTATCTCGAGCGTTTCGGCGGCCCGCTGCCGATCTTCATGCCGGAAGCGGTCGTGATGGCGGTCCAGCCGCTGCAGCAGGACTACAGCTTCCACGGTTACTACGCGCCGATCGTCCAGTTCCAGGAAACCACCGTCGCCTATCCCGGCACGCTCGAGCTGGCCCAGCCGGCCGTCTACAGCGTGCTCGACTTCGCCACGCCCACCAGCGGCCTGATCGCCTGGAGCGGCAGCTTCACCGTCGAACGCGACGGCGCCCTGAACGCGCTGCGCTTCGTCACCAAGAACGTCCTCTCGATCGTCGAGGCGCAGGGCAGCACCATCGACTGGCTGAACCATTACATGACGCTGCCGCTGGCCCTCACCCTGCACGTGGTGGCCGGCGACGTGGTCGAGGTGGCCTTCCAGTACCGCGCCGGCGCCTCGATTCCGAGCCTGCAGGCGGCGATCCGGGCGACGCTGGCCTTCGATGGCGGCGTGCAAGCGGCGCCGGTGGTCGCGCGCACGCTCGAATTCGCCTAAGCTTCCCGCATCTCCATCGGCGCCGCGCCGGCCTGCTCACGGGCTGGTTCGTCGCCGATTTCCGCATTTCGACCGCGGCCCGCTGCCATTCGTCGCAATCCTCCCACCGCCGTCCCTCGTTCGCCGTAGACTCGCTCCATTCCCTCCATTGGAGCACGACGATGTTCGGTTTCCTGCTGTGGCTCTTCCTTCTCTTCCTGTGCTGGCCGCTGGCCTTGCTGGCGCTGGTGCTGTATCCCCTGTTCTGGCTGCTGCTCCTGCCGTTCCGGCTGATCGGTATCAGTGTCGACGCCGTCTTCAGCCTGCTGCGCGCGGTGCTGATGCTGCCGGCACGCGTGCTCGGGCTCTCGCCCGGACGCTGATTTGACTGCCCCGGCGGTAGAGTGTGGGGCAATTAACAGACGGCCTCTCAGGCTTGGCCTACTGTGGAGTGGTACGCTTTCATCCGAAAGCGCGCTAGTTCACTGTAAGGAAACGATTATGCGCCTGGATATTTACCGCAGAGCCGAAAGCGACGGCAAGTTCTCCTACTTGGCCGTGCCGGAAACCCGCAACATCCCCGAAGAAGCCACCAACACCGATTGGGAAGTGGAGGCGCGCGCCTTCGAGATCGAAGACAACGCCGATCAGCTGCCTACCTACGAGATCGACAATGTCAGTGGCCAGCTTGCCGAAAAAGGCTATGCAATGACGGCGCTGCACCACGAGTAGGATCCAGGCCTTCGTCCCGGTTTTGCCGGGGCGGGCGCGCTGATACGTGCGCGCTTCGGCGTGCACGCGACAAGCACTGTCGTTTTCACCGGGTCCCCGACGGGTACCTGGTGGATATGCTATTCTTGCGCCCTGTTTAAGTTGACACCGGCCGCACAGGCTGGTTTGGGGGCAAGATGAAGTGGGCGGTGGTCGGTTTTTATTTCCTCGCAGTTCTTCATATCCATTTCCGCGGCAAGGTGCGCCTGCCGTTCGGACGCCAGTTGTTCGACCATTCGTCGTTCATGGCACCGATCAACTTTTTCATGCACCTGTTCTCGAAGGTGCCGAGTACGCCCTATATTCCCGTGCGTGAGTTCGGCGAGCTGGCGCCCTTGCAGGCGAACTGGCAGATCATCCGCGCCGAAGCGGAACACCTGATTTCACTCAAGAAAATCAAGGCGGCCGAGCAGAACGACGACGCCGGTTTCAATTCCTTCTTCAAGACCGGCTGGAAGCGCTTCTACCTGAAATGGTACGACGCCAGCCACCCCTCGGCGGCGCGCCTGTGCCCGCAAACCCATGCGCTGCTGCAAGGCATCCCGACGGTCAAGGCGGCCATGTTCGCCGAACTGCCGCCCGGCGCCAAGCTCAATCCGCACCGCGACCCGTTCGCCGGCTCGATGCGCTACCACCTGGGCCTGGCCACGCCGAACGACGACCGCTGCTTCATCGAAGTCGACGGCGAACGCCATAGCTGGCGCGATGGCGAGGGCGTTATCTTCGACGAAACCTATATTCACTGGGCAATCAACGGCAGCGACAGCGACCGCATCATCCTGTTCTGCGACATCGAGCGCCCGATGCGCTACCGCTGGATGTCGGCGATCAACCGCTGGCTGGGCCGCACGATGATGACGGCGGCCAGTTCGCCCAACGAAACCGGCGACCAGACCGGGCTGGTCAGCAAGCTGTTCAAGATCTCGCACGTGATGGGCCAGTACCGGCGCCGCTACAAGGCCTGGAACAGCACCGCCTACAAGGTCACCAAGGTGGCCCTGATCGTCGGATTGGCCGCCTTCATCTACTGGATCTGATTTCCCGGCCGGGCCGCCCCGTGCTCAGCGATACACGAGCACGGGGATCGCGCTGTGCACCAGCACCTTCTGCGTTTCACTTCCCAGCAACACACCCGCCAGTCCGTGCCTGCCATGCGAGGCCATGACGATCAGGTCGCAGGCCTGTTCGCGCGCGGCGCGCAGGATGGCGTCGTGCGGGTCGTCCGAGCGCAGCAGCAGGGTCGTGCATGCGACGCCGACCGACTTGGCCGCGTCGGCAATGGTGGCAAGATACTTGCCGCCGCGGACCTCGCTGGCGCCCAGATATTCGTCCTCGGTACTCTCGAGCATGTCGGCATTCGCCGTGAAGGTCTTGAAGTCGGGCATGGCGGTGACGCCGACGACCTGGGCGCCGACTTCCTTGGCAAAGCTGACGCCGGCCAGGACGGCGCGCGAAGACAGTTCGGAACCGTCGGTCGGTATGAGTATGCGTTTGAACATGACTGCTCCCTTGGTCGGGCATCCGAGACGGCCCGCGGATGCGTATCGGGGCCAGTCTGGCGCCGCTCGGGCGTACGGGATTGATGGCGCTCAAACGCGCTCGGAAATGAGCGCGTCCCGGCCGCCGCGCCCGGCCGGAGGCGCCACGGTGTCGGCCGTCTCGACCTCCATGCCGGCGCTCACGTCCACGCCGAAGCGGTATGCGCGGCGATTGCGGTGGGTTACTGCGCGCCTGGCGTCATCGCTTGCCGGTCATGAACCGGTCTGGTCGGCCGGATCGGGGCGCACCTCGGTGAACTGGTAGTCGGCGGCAGAGCGCATCAGGGCCAGGCCGAGCACGTCCTTCAGTTCGTCGGCGCTCGCGCCCTTGGCCAGTTGCTGTTTGGCGAAGGTATTGCGCAAGGTACGCCCGCCGGAGCGCGCCAGGTCCATGCCGGCGCGCTCGAACGTGGCGCGCATCTGCACGTAGACGGTTTTCCGGGTCATCTTGTTGCCGGCCAGGTTGGCCGGGAAAACGAACTGGCCCGGGATCGCCATCGTTTCCCGCTCCCGCAGCCAGGCCTGCAGCTCCTCGGCCCCCAGGCGGGGGAGGGCAATCGTGTGCTCGTGACTGGTGTCGTGCTTCTCGTCCGGGGTAATCGACAAGACGATCGCCCCGTCGATGTCCGCCTGGCGGCCGACCTCGGCGATGAGGAGTCCGATCGCTTCCGACACGCGCAGGCCCGCCAGTGCGATGACGACCTGCATGGCCCGGTCGCGCCGGCGCTTCCAGCCGTCGAAGGCGGTGACACGCCGGCGCCGCGGTGCGTCGGCCGGCAGGGCGGCGAAGAAGCGCGCCAGCTGGTCGTCGGACAGGCTGCGGCCGGCGTCGTCCTTGGCCATGTGGGCGCGGTCGATGCCGAGAATCGCCTGCTGCGCCGGGTTGGGCGCCAGGTCGAGGTGCTCGTAGCAGCGCTCCAGCAGGCGCAGGTAACGGTAGGCGATCTTGCTGTTCAGGACAGGCTTGCCCTTGATCCTGCGGTCAATGAAGCGCACCAGGTCGGCCTGCGTGACGCGCGAGAAGCTCAGCCTTTCTTCCAGCATCCAGCCGGCGAAGTTGGCGAACATGAAGGTGTAGATCCGCGCCGATTGCGCGGACAAGACGCGCAGGCTGCCGTCGGCGCGCAGGCGCCGGCCGGTCTCGGCGAAAGCGGCGGTGGCGACAAATTGCCTGAATGCCCGGACCGGGTCGGCATCCCACGAAGTCAGGTTCTGCATGACGGAGCCCCACGATGAAGATCGGGTACCTTACCATAAAACGTAACTAACCCACAGGCGCCTGAGAACAACGCCAGTAAATTCGCCGCTACGGACTCCGAGCCGGATAGCGCGATGCAAGCAAGGCTAGCAAGAAAGAGGGTTTGCGTCGGGCTGTAACGTGCCCTGGAAACTGTCAGGCATCGCCGGCGCTCGCCCGGGCTTGGGCGGCGCGCAGTGTCGCGAAAGGATCGGCGGCATCCATGTAGCGCATGGCGGAGTGCGCATCTTGCCAGCCCACGTATTCCATCAGCGTCTTCAGGTCCCAACCGTTCGACGTCGCCCAGCTGGCAAAGCCGCGGCGCAGCGAATGGCCGCTGTACTGGTGCGCCAGCTCGATGCCTGCGCTGTGCAACAGTGTGCGCAGCACTGGAACCAGGCTGTTGATATGCAGTCCCGTGGCGCCGACATTTCCCCAACGGTCGACCGCGCGAAAGACCGGGCCATCGGTGAGGTCCACCAGCGCAATCCAGGCCAAATACGCCTCGACCGGGCACAGGGAAAGCAGCGCGGGTGCCTTGAACGTCTTGCCGCGCGCATTCCTGTCACCTTTTGACTGGGACAGAAAGCATGTCATCCCCTGTCCGGACACCGCATTTACATGTTCGATCCGCAGACGCGCCAGTTCGTCACCGCGGAAACCGCGCCAGAAACCGAGCAGGAGGAGGGCGCGGTCGCGCGTGTGGCGCAGCTGGTCCGGTGTGCGTCCGGCCAGCGCGGCGGCCGCAATGGCGTCATCGAGCCAATGCGCGATCCGGCCGACCTGTTCCAGCTGGATCGGCCGCGCCTGCTTTTGCCGTGCGGGATGCAGGGCACGGATTCCCTTCATGACTTTGCGGACGAGTTGAGACTTGGTCGGGTCCGCAAACCCGTGCGTGTGGTGCCAGTCGGCGAGCGCCGCCAGGCGTTGCTGCAGCGTACTTCGCGACAGCGTTGCGGCATGCTCGGCGAGATAGCGCGCGACCGTATCCGGGCTCGCCGGCAGCAGGCCGCCCCATTCGGCCTCGAAGTGCTGCAACGCGAACCGGTAGCTGCGCCGCGTGTTCTCGCGCGTGGCTGCGCGCGCGTAGATCTCGACCGTGCTCATCGTTCAGTGCACACCGGGGCCCGCCGCGCCAAGGGTGTGCATCGCAATGCTTGACATGGACATCTCCAGAAACACGCCGGCAAACGGGAACCGTACCGGGCAACACACATTTTAGGCGCGAAACGAGTGCTCACGCGAGATAATTCTTCATTATCGCGTGCAAAGAAAAACAAAGCATCGCCAAAAAGATCAGCTTATAGGATACGTAATACGGTAGTATGTAGTATCGTACGTTATTTGATGGAAAAGCCATGGCACGCTCCGGAGTCTATTTTGCAGACGTAAAACGCGCACGCGACGCCCTGGTTGCCGAGGGACGCCATCCGTCCATCGACGCCGTGCGCGCCGCGCTCGGCAATACCGGATCGAAGACGACCATCCACAAATACTTGCGCGAGATCGACGCCGGGGAGGGCGCGCAACAAGCGAGCGTGAGCGACGCCATCCAGTCCCTGGTCACCCAGCTGGCCGACCGGCTCCAGGGCGAGGCGGCCACCCAGGTCGACGCCATGCGCGTCCGCATGGCCGAGCTGCAGGGAGCGCACGAACATGCCCAGGCAGCATTGCAATCGCAGTTGGCCGATGTCCGACAGGCGCTGCAGGGCGTATCGCGCCAGCTGGCGGCGACCGAGGACGACCTGGCCGGACTACAGGAGCGGCATGGTCGCGAACAGATCGCCAGGCACACCGCCGAGCAACGCAGCCGCGATCTGGCCGAACGTCTCGCCGACGCCGAGCGGCACCAGGCTTCGCTCGAAGAAAAGCACCGGCATGCGCGCGACTCGCTGGAGCATTACCGCAACGCCGCCAGGGAGCAGCGCGACCAGGAAACCCGGCGCCACGAACAGCAGGTGCAGGGACTCCAGGCCGAGCTCAGGCAAGCCCAGCTTGCCGCGGCGACCAGGCAGGAAGAATTGACCAGGTTGAACAAGGAAGCGGCCGCGCTGGCAACCGAGCTTGGCGCCAGCAAGCAGGCATTGCACCGCGAGCGCGAAGCCGGCCGCGGCCTGGTGCTCAAGGTCGAGCAACTACAGGCAGGCGAATCGCGCCTGGCCGTGCTGGAAGCGCAGCTCGCCGAAAGCCGGGCACGTGTTGTAGAAGCCGAGCAGGCGTGCGCCCGGGTCGACGAGCTGTGCACCGAACTGGGGCGGCAAAAGGCCATGCTCGAAGTCCAGCTGGCCGGCGCCAGGGCGGTAACGACGCTCGAGGAACGCTTGGCCAAGCTCGACAAGGCGGTGTTCGGCACCCCGGACGCCGGCGCGACCGTCGCTCAGACCACGGCCAAGTGATCGGCTCGCGCGGCCGCAACGCCGTCCTGCGCCGCTGCCGGCGCGGCGAACATGATATCGAGTGCGATCTGCTTGACGTCTTCGGCGCGCACCACGTCGCCGCCGAAGGCATTGGGCGCATCGGCGATGATCAGCGGCCCCATGGTCGGGTCGTCGACCGGGCGGCCGTGCGAACCTTTGACGATCGTCGCGTCCAGGCCGATGACGTCCATGAGCGCACGCAGGCCGAGCTTACGCTTGAGGAGCCGCGCGCCGATCGCCAGTCTGGGAAAGCGGATCGCCGGATCGACGAACAGTTCTGCGGGATCGTAGCCGGGCTTGCGGTGGATCTCGACGGTACGCGCGAAGTCCGGCGCCCGGCGGTCGTCGAGCCAGTAATAGTAGCTGAACCAGGAGCGGGCATCGGCCATGACGACCAGTTCCCCGGAGCGTGGATGGTCGAGCCCGGCGACCGCGCGCTCGGCGCCGCACCAGACCGCCTCGACACCCGGGATCGCGGCCAGCAGGGCACGCACCGCTTCGATGTCGGCCGGGTTTGCAACGTAGACGTGGGCGATCTGGTGATCGACCACCGCGAAGGCCGTGCTGGCGATCGGATCGAGCAGCTCGGCGCCGTCCTCCTCGCGGACGGCCAGGTAGCCCGCGGCGCGCAGGTGGCGGTTCAGGTACAGCGGCCGGTCGACCGCGGTAATGCCGTATTCTGACAGCACCAGCACGCGCCGCCCGGCGCCCTGGGCATGCGCGATCAGCTCGCCGGCGACGCGGTCGACGTCGGTCAGCGACTGGCGCACCGCCGGATGGGCTTCATCCGGTCCATGACGCTGCAGGTCGTAGTCGAGATGGGGCAGATACACCAGGGTCAGGGTCGGATCCTGCTCGTCGATGGCCATCATCGCGGCCTTGGCGATCCACTCGGTGGAGGCGATCGTCGTTGCCGGCCCCCAGAACTGAAACAGGGGAAAGGCCCCCAGGCGCGCGCTGAGCCGGTCGCGCCAGGATGCGGGCTTGGTATAGCAATCGGGCAGCTTGCGGCCATCGGCCTTGTAGATCGGCCTGGGCGTGGCGCCGAAGTCATGGCTGGACGCCATATTGAACCACCAGAACAGGTTGGCGCAGGTAAATCGGGGATCGCGCCGTTTTGCGCTTTCCCACAACTTTTCGCCGCCAACGAGTTGGTTTGACTGCTTCCAGAAACCGATTTCTGCAACGTCCCGGAAATACCATCCGTTGCCGACCACCCCGTGGCGGGACGGCGCCAGGCCAGTCAACAAGGTGGCCTGGACCGAACAGGTGACGGCGGGGGTGACGGTCGCGAGCGGCTTGAGCGTGCCACGGGCGGCGAACGCGGCCAGGTTGGGGGTCAAGGCGCCCAGGTGGCGCGGGGTCAGTCCGACGATATTCAGGATCAGCAGGGGTTGCATGTCGTCCCTTGTATTGACATTCGGCACCTCAGCTTACTCCTGTTTTTTAGAGATTTTTGAATAATATTGATACAAGAAGTTATTTTTTTTTATCGCGATAAAGTAGGTATTTTTTCGACATCATTGTGTATATTTGTTTTCCGCGGCAGGTTTTCTGCTTCCGACAGTCAACTGTCTGGAAAATAGTTTCGGTCTGAATCGATTCATTCTCACGAGCATCTTCAAACCCGTTTTTGAAGGAGTAGCGATCAATGAAGCAGACGCAAACCAATGTTTTTCGGCGCAGCAAGCGGATGGTCGGGGAGAAGGCGTGACCCTGGCGCAGCCGCGCACGCACGACATGCCGGAACAGTGGCAGCACGTGTCGTTCAGCGTCGCCTACAGCCTGCCGCTCGTCTTCACGCGTGACGCTTTCGCGGTCGACAACCACCACTTGCGCGACATGCTGGCCTGGCGCGAACCCCAGCGGCGCCATCGGATGGCCGTTTTTGCCGATGCCGGCCTGTTGGCGGCGATGCCGCAACTGGCCGACCGGATCGCCGCCTATGCCGAAGCGCATGCAGCCTCTATCGAGCTGGTCGGACCGGTGGTGGCGATGGCGGGCGGCGAGGGCGGCAAGAATGACCCGGCGGTGCTGCCCGGCCTGCTCGAGATCCTGTCCGAACGCGGCATCGACCGCCATTCCTACGTGGTGGCAATCGGCGGCGGCGCCTTGCTCGACGCGGTCGGCTATGCCGCCTCGATCTTCCACCGCGGCGTACGGCATATCCGTTTCCCGTCCACGGTGCTGGCGCAAGCCGACAGCGGCGTGGGCGTCAAGAATGCCATCAACTGGCAAGGCCAGAAAAACCTGCTGGGCACCTTCAGCCCGGCCTGGGGCATCGTGAACGACGCCGCGTTCATCGACGTGCTGCCGGCGCGGGAAAAGCGCGCCGGTATGGCCGAGGCCGTCAAGGTAGCGCTGATTCGCGACCGCGCCTTCTTCCAGCGCATCGAACGGCAGGCCGAGGCGCTGGCGCAATTCCAGCCGGAGCCGATGGCGGCGCTGATCGAACGCTCGGCCGCGCTGCACCTGCACCAGATCACTGCCGGCGGCGATCCGTTCGAACGCGGTTCGGCACGCCCCCTCGATTATGGCCATTGGGCCGCACACAAACTCGAACGCCTGAGCGCGCATGCGCTGTCGCACGGCGAAGCGGTGGCCATCGGCGTCGCGCTCGACGCGCGTTATTCGACCCTGGCCGGGCTGCTGGCCGCAGGCGAAGATCTGCGCATCCACCGCCTGCTGTCCGCGCTGGGCTTTCGCCTCTGGCATGAACAGTTGCTCAGCCCGGCCGATGGGGGCGGCCTGGCCCTGCTGGAAGGGCTGGCCGAATTCCGCCAGCACCTGGGCGGCGAGCTGACGGTGACCTTGCTGGCGGCGATCGGCAGCGGCGTCGAAGTGCACTGGATGGACAGCCGGCTGGTCGCCGAGGCAATCGACTGGCTGCGGCAACTCGACCGGGATCGCGCATGCGGCTGACCCATCGCGACAGGCCGATCCACCTGACCTACTGCACGAATATCCATGCCGGCGAAAGCTGGGATGAGATCAGCGGCAGCCTGGAGGAATACATCCCGCTGGTGAAAGCGCAGCTGGTGGGCGCCGGGAAGATCGGCGCGGCCGACCGGTTCAGCATCGGACTGCGCTTGTCCGGCGTTGCCGCGTCGGCGCTGGGCGAAGCGTCGGTGCTGCGCGCGTTCCAGGCCCAGCTCGCGCGGCTGGGCGCCTATGTCTTCACGATCAACGCATTTCCATACGGGCCGTTTCATGGGGCCAGGGTCAAGGAGCAGGTGTACCAGCCGGACTGGCGCCATCCGGAGCGCCTCGCGTTCACGGTGCAAGCGGCGCGCATCCTGGCCGAACTCCTGCCCGATGGCGTCACCGGCAGCATTTCGACGGTTCCCGGCGCGTTCCGCGAGGATGGCCGCGACGCCGGCGCCGCCATCGCCACCGGATTGTTCAAGGCGGCGGCCGAGCTGGCCGCGCTGGAACTGCGGACCGGACGGCGCATCGTGCTCGCGCTGGAGCCGGAGCCCGCCTGTTTCCTGGAGACGGTGGACGATACGCTGGCATTCTTTCACCAGCATCTGACCGACCCCGGCGCGCGGCAGGAATTCGCCGCGCTGGCGGGAACCAGCCAGGCGCACGCGCAGGTGCTCCTGCAGCGCCATCTCGGGGTCTGTTTCGACGTCTGCCATGCCGCGGTCGAGTTCGAAGATCCGGTCGCCGCGCTGGGCCGGCTGCGCGCCGCCGGCATCGCGGTGCCGAAGATCCAGCTCTCGTGCGCGTTGCGCATTCCAGGCATGCACGCCGGCCTGATCGACGCGGTCGGGCGCATCGACGACGGCGTCTACCTGCACCAGGTCGTGGCGCGCGACGTCGGCCTGGAGCACTACGTCGACCTGCCGCAGGCGCTGGCGGCATTCGCGCGCGGACAAGCCCAGGGAGAGTGGCGCATCCACTGCCACGTGCCGATCTGGATGGCGCCGCACGGCCAGTTCGCGTCCACCCAGGACCAGCTGCGCGCGGTGCTGGGCGCGCTCGGCGCCATGGATCCCTTGCCCCACCTCGAAGTGGAAACCTATACCTGGGATGTGTTGCCGGCGCCGTTCAGGGACGGCTCGAAGGCCGATGCCATTGCGCGCGAACTTGACTTCGTGATCGAGGAGCTTGCCTCATGACCAGCCTGACCGGGAAACTGCCGTCGCTCGGCGTGTATCTGCGCCTTGGCCGCGTATCGAACTTGCCGACCGTCTGGACCAACGTCCTGGCCGGCGTGATCCTGGGCGGCGGCAGTGCCGCGGCGGCCTCGCCGACGCTGCCGATCGTCATCCTGGCCGTGTCCGCATGCTATGTGGCCGGCATGTACCTGAACGACGCCTTCGACCAGGCCATCGACGCCCGCGAACGGCCCGAGCGGCCTATCCCGGCCGGGGAAATCAGCGCCATGCGGGTGTTCTCGATCGGCTTCGCGCTGCTGGCCTTGGGACTGGGCGGCCTGGCCTTGTGCGGCAGCGCGGCCGCGCTGGCCGGCTGCGCCCTGGCCGGCACGATCCTGGTCTATGACATCTGGCACAAGGGAAATCCGGCCAGCCCGCTGGTGATGGGTGCCTGCCGCGCGCTGGTGTATGTCGCGGCGGCCGCCGCCGCGGGCGGCTCCCCCACATCCCCCGCACTGGGGCTGGCGGCGTTCGCCATCCTGGCGCACGTGGCCGGCCTGACCTACGCCGCCCGGCAGGAAAGCCTGGACCGCATCGAGCGGCTATGGCCGCTGGCGATCCTGGCCTTGCCGATCCTGCTGTACGGCCTGGCACCGGCGCGCCAGTCCGGGCTGGACGCGGGCAGCGTCGCGATGCTGGCGGCGCTGGCGCTCGCGAATGCCGCGGCGGTGCGCCTCCTGGCACGCAGGGCCGAGCGCGGCGACGTGCCGAAAGCGGTCGCCCAACTGATTGCCGCGACCTCCCTGCTCGATGGCGTCGTGATCGCCGCCGCCGGCGCCGGGTGGCCGCTCCTGGCCGCATGCGCCTGCGCCTACGCCGGCACCCGACTCCTGCAACGCGCGATCGCCGGAACATGAACGGCGCCGACTTTGCCTGCCCAGGCCAGGCGCGCGGCGCAGCGGTGCGCGCGCCGGTCGCGGACCGGATCGCGATGATCGACGACTGGATCCGGCGCCGGACCGGCGCCGATGGCTACCTGTGGTTCCGCGCCCAGGTGCACGACATCGGCCAGGACGGCGGCGAGCGCTCGCTGGCGCGCGCCATGGGGTGGGCGCCGCGCAAGCTGGGCAAGGCCGACCTGGCGCTCGACAGCGACGAACTGGCGCACGCGCGGGCGCTGCGTCCCGGCCTCGACCCCTCGCTCTGGAGCGTCGACCAGGCGGCGCGCATCGCTTTCGTGCTGGCCTGCTTCGGCGGCGACGATGCCGGGTTCGCGCGCGGCCTCGATGCCATGGCCGACAGCGCCGAGATCAACGAGGCAATCTCCCTGTACCGCGGGTTTGCGCTCTATCCAGCGGCCGGCGCGATCGAGCACCGTGCGCGCGAAGCGGTCCGCTCGGCCATCCGTCCGGTGTTCGAGGCGATTGCGCATCGCAACCCCTACCCGGTGGAGCAGTTCGACACGCAGGCCTGGAACCAGATGATCGTCAAGACATTTTTTGTCGATAGTCCCCTGTGGCCGGTCCAGGGTATCGAACGCCGCGCCAACCCGGCCCTGGCCGCCATCCTGCTCGACCTGGCCCGGGAACGGCGCGCCGCCGGCCGTCCCGTCAGCCCCGAATTGTGGCGCTGCGTCGCCCCTTGCGCCGGCCTTGAAGGCTACGCGGCGATGCAAGACGTGCTCGCGACCGGGGCCGAGCCGGAGCGGCTGGCGGTGGCGCTGAGCCTGGCCGGGGTCGAGGGCGGCGACGCCGGGCTGCTGCGCGCCGAATGCCAGCGCCAAGGCCTGGCCGAACGCGCCTCGGGTCTGACCTGGCCGATGCTCAGTCCATGGAAGGATCGGCACCATGCCACAGCCACGGATTGACCGGCGCCGCTGCGAAGGCAAGGGGGTCTGCGCGGCCGTCTGTCCGCATGGCGTGATCTCGATTCGCAGATTCGACAGCACCGAGCTGGCCGGCCTGGGCACCCTCGGCAAGCTGCGCGCCTGGGTCCATGGCAACAAGCAGGCCGACGTCGCCCACCCCGGTCTGTGCCAGGGGTGCGGCCTGTGCGTCCAGCGCTGCCCGGAGCAGGCCATCCACCTCGTACCCGGCGCGCACGAGGCGTCGAGCGGCACACCATCACTTACCTGGAGCGCAGACACATGAAACAACCGATCAGCCCCCGCGCCGGTTTCGGTCCCGACGCCGCGATTCTGGATGAAATGTTCGCCGACCGCTCGGTCGGTTGTCCCTGCTGCGGCGGTACGCTGACACCCGCGATGATCGAGGGTATCGTCGCCGCGGCGGCGCAGCTGGAGGGGGCAAGGCACGCGGCGCGCCGCTTGCCGGCCGGCGGTAGCGGCATGCTGATCGACCCGCACGCGCACATGATCGCGCGCACCACCGACGATTACGAGGCCATGGCCAGGGCCGGGATCGTCGCCGTGATCGAACCGGCATTCTGGCTCGGCCAGTTGCGCACCAACGTCGGCAGCTTCATCGACTATTTTTCCACCATCAGCGGGTTCGAACGCTTCCGCGCCGGCCAATTCGGGATCCGCCACTACTGCACGATCGGACTCAATCCAAAAGAAGCGAACAACGAAGCATTGGCCGAAGCGGTACTCGACGTGCTGCCGCGCTATCTAGCCAAGGAGGGCGTGGTCGCGCTGGGCGAAATCGGCTACGACGAACAGACCCCGCTGGAAGACAAGGCCTTGCGCGCGCAGATCGCACTGGCGAAGCAGTTCGACTTGCCGATCATGATCCATACGCCGCACCGCGACAAGAAGCGTGGCACCACGCGCACCATGGACGTGCTGGAGGAATGCGGCTTCGACCCGGCGCGCTGCGTCATCGATCACAACAACGAAGAGACCGTGGCCGAGGTACTGGACCGCGGCTACTGGTGCGCGTTCACGATCTACCCGTCGACCAAGATGGGCAATGAGCGCCTGGCAGCCATCGTTGCCCAGTACGGGCCGGAGCGGCTGATCGTCGATTCGGCGTGCGACTGGGGCGTGTCCGATCCGCTCGCCGTGCCCAAGACGGCGCGCCTGATGGCCAGCCGCGGCATCGCCGCCGCCGCGATCCACCAGGTGGTGTATGCGAACGCGCTGGCGGTGTACGGCCTCAATGGCGAGATGCGCGAAGAACACTGGCTCGATCCGGCGCCGGTCGACCAGCGCAATCTGTACAGCGGTAACTCGGTGCTGCGCGGGCAGGCGCCGCGCGTCGACGACGCCGCCCTCGACGGCGACGTGATCCGCTAGCGCCACGGCTGCCACCAATGATGGCGCGGCGACGCGAGCCGCCGCGCGTTTGCGACCCGACCCGAAAGCACACGATGAGCTATTTGAATCCCCTGCGCCTGCATTTCGCCGGCCGCTTCCAGGCCAACGTATCGACCGTCAACAACGATCCGGGGCATTTCAACAATGCCACGTTCGATCCCAGCTACCAGGAGCTCCAGACACCCACCGTCGCCAACGGCTGGTTCAACCCGGAAGGCGACGCCTCCTGGCGCTTGCTCGGTTGCGCGATCACCTCGGCCTGGACCCCGGCCGGGGCGGTCGACGTCGCCGATCCGGTCTTCGCGTGCCAGGTCGCCGACACGAATAGCCGGGTCAGCGCCAAGCTGGCCGATCTCGACAGCGAGCAACAGCTGGTGTCGGAGATCTGGGGATTGCAAGTGCGTATCGCCGATGCGCATGGCGCGACCCTGATGATGGGCGACTACAAACCGGCGGCCTTCATGGATATCTGGGACCGCGCCACGTCGGCAACTGGCGCCGGCGACCAGGTTGCGGGCGCCATGTACCAGTCGGTTCTGACGAATTTGCAATGGGGCGACCTGTCAGCATCCCCGTTCTTGCTGGCACTCCAGGGCGCGGCCGTATCGGGCCGGCTGTCGATCAAGTTCAACGTGGACGGCATCAACATGAATTTCCAGGATCCGGATTTCATGTGCGGACGCCTGGTCGGCACGATCGGTCCGGCCGCGAGCGGCGAGCCCGATCACATGCTGATGGGGCGCCAGTTCATGGCCAGCGCCTTGCACAACGCCGGAAACTTCTTCGTCCCTGAAGGCGCCATCAATTATTTTGCGGCCCAGGTCGACCGCGCAGCCGGTTGCATTTTCCTGGATCTGGGCAATGCGCTCAGCACGCTCACTCCCGGAGGCGCCATGAACGACATGGGCCGCCTGACCCTGGGCATCGCCAGCCGGGTGGCCACGCCCGGCGCCGGCGGACACATGACGGCGCTCGCGACCATCGAGTCCCACGGCCCCGGCGGCTACGTCGATGATCCGGCCTGGTATGCGCGCACCGCCGGCGTCGTCGCCGTTCCGCTCACCGCGGCACAGCTCGAATCGGTCGCGGCGCAGCCGCTCGCGCTGCGCGGCGATCTGGCCGCTGTCGATGCGTTCATCATGGAGTCGCCCACCGGCGCATTCGTGCGGGCCGATCAATATGTGTATCGCCTCAGCCCGGGGCAACCGGTCCGGATCGGGGTGCTTGCGAGCCTGTGGGGCGCGCCTTTCGCAGGCGCCGAGCTGCGCTTCGAGAGCTATTCGGGCGGGCTGCAGCCAGGTAACTTCATCGACCCGAACGACACGCCCAAGGTCGCCACGCCGCTTTGCGCGTTGCCCTTCGACGCACCGGCAGTCACCGATGGGAATGGCCTGGCCTGGCTCGGGTTCACGCCGACCGATCCGGGCACGCCGCGCTATTTCAATGACGGCAAGGATTTCGGACTGGACGGGCAGGTCTACGGGATCCGGGTGCGCTTTGCGGATCGCCAGCTCGAATACAACGAGAACCAGTGGAATTTCATCAGCATCCTGCTGTGGAGCGCTTTCGCGCCGCCGGCCCCGGTCACCTGGGACGCGCTGTCGCCGATCTTCCAGCAATACGCCAACCTGTACCCGGTGATGAAACGTTTTCTCGACCTCGCCGACTATCACCAGGTCGTGGCCAACGCCGCCCTGTTAAAGCTCGCCTTCGGGCTCGACCCGTCGAATCCGAATGCGATGCCGGTCACGCGCGACTTGTCGCCCGCCAGGCGCGACGCGATTCTCGCCTGGCTCGATAATCCCTTGCCGGGCAGCGCGGCTGCGTCGCTCAAGCTGGCGAGGAGGGTCGGGGAGCCAAGCCCCGAAGCGAATGACTTGGCGCGCAAGGGCGGCAAGTCGGCAGCCGCCGCGCGCCGCTTGTGCATGCGCTAGCCACCCATTCATCCTTGTCGAGGAGACGTGCATGATCACCGTAAAACGCCGCTTGCTCAGTGGCCTGGAAAGCCCGACGCCCAGCGTCGACGACGTATGCGCCGCGCTGCAAAGCGCGCTCGAACTCGAACACGCCACCATTCCGCCTTATCTGTACGCGCTTTATTCGCTCGACGCGGACAAGAACGGCCAGATCGCCGAGATCATCAAATCGGTCGTAACGGAAGAAATGCTGCACATGACCCTGGTGGCCAACGTGCTCAACGCGCTTGGCGGCACGCCCCAGCTGAACCACGCGGGCTTCGTTCCCGCCTACCCCGGTCCCTTGCCCGGGGGCGTGGAAAGCAGCCTGGTCGTCGGCCTCGAAGCTTTCTCGATGGCGCAACTGGACACCTTCCTCAAGATCGAGGAACCCGAGACACCCATCCCGTTCAAGGCCGTGCTTGACGCCGACGCGGCGATCACGATCGGCCAGTTCTATCGCACCATCATCGAGGCGCTCGCGCTGCTGCCGGCGGGCGCCTTCGTCCACCCGCCGCGCAACCAGGTGGGCGCCGAGCTCTTTGCCGAAGCGGTGGTCGTGGCCGACCTGGCCAGCGCCCAGCGGGCGCTCGGCACCATCGTCGAGCAGGGGGAGGGCACCGCCAATTCGCCGGAAGAGGGTGTCGGCGCCGGGTACGCCCACTACTACCGTTTCATGCAGATCAAGAAAGGCAAGGCACTGATCCCGTCCGCCGGCAGTTATGCCTATGCCGGCACCCCGATCGTGTTCGATCCGAGCGGGGTCTATCGCATGCCTTCGAATCCGACCCCGGCCCTGTACCAGGATTTTCCGGCGCAGCGTTTTGCCTTCGACAATTTCAATTACACCTATACCAGCCTGCTCAACGCGCTGCACGCGCTGTTTAACGGCGCCGATACAGCGCGCCAATTCGATGTCGCGATCGGTCTGATGATGTCGCTGAAGCTGCAGGCGAAGGTCATGGCGCAGGGCGTGGCCTATTCCACGAACCCGACGGGACCGAGCTTCCAGTACCAGGGGACCAATCCCGCTCAGCCGCAGGAAGAACACGCGCGCAGGTGATGCTCGGGAAATACGTCATCCGATGTCCTTCGAAACACGCTTGTCCTCGCCGCGGCCGAGACCGGTCACCGGTATGCCGCGCTCCGTTGTTCGCCAGCCCTTGTCGTCTACTCTTTTCGGGAGAAAGTCATGCAAAGTATCTGGGTGTTGGGCAGTTGAACGCCGGCCAAGTGGCCGGCGCGTTCGAGCTTGCCTTGCTTCGTCCTGGGCCACGCGCCGCGTCGACGACATGTGGATCTCCGGGCTTCATCACCGTTTGCTGAAAAGGCGTGATATGAAAACAGGATTCCCTCATTATTTCGCAGGGCGCTTGCGTTTGCCCGCAGGGGCCGTGGCGGCGCTGCTGCTAGTCTCGGTCGGGGCGGCCGCGGCACGCGCCGTGCCCGTGGCCGCGGCCGGCGCAAAGGAGCGCCATTACTATGCCACCGGCGGCGTGCATAACGATAAAAATTGTCTGCCGCCGGACAAATGCATCGCGCAGCGAAAACCTGGTGAGCCCAGCGATCCGCTGTATCCCGCGACGTGGACCAGCGAATGGGTGATGTACCGGGTATTCAAGAACGCGGACAAATTCCAGCCGCCCTACAGTTCGCCACCGGCGGGCCTGGTGCCGGCCGATTACGAAGTGTCGTACGGCGCGACCTATTACGACGCCAATTACCTGCCGGCCGATGGCGATGGCGTCGGCGCGATGATGGAACACTACGACAAGCGCTGCCTGCCGATTTTCCCGATCAAGAACGATTTCAGCTGTTCTTTCGTCTCGCTGGGTAACAAGGCGTATTTCCTGCGCTATGCCGACCGCCCCAGCGGAACCCCGGCTTGCTGCCAGTTTTCGCTGATGAACCATGCGCCGCGGCGCGATTTCATCAAGCATCTGCCCTACGATCCCGAGCGCAGCCGTCATCTCGGCGGCAGCATCCAGGCGTATGCGAAATCCATGGGCGGCCCGCTATTTGGCTATGCCTTCGAAAAAGAGGCGCGGCGCGACAGTTACGACATGTCGGTCGCTCCCTATCGCCATCCGCAGTCCTTCTTCTTTTCCGGTTATCCGGGCGATCCGCCGAATGCGCCCATCGTCAGCCAGAACTATCTGAATTTCCGGATGGAGCCGCCCGATCCCCGCAAGACCTGGGAACAGGTCGCGCAAATGTGCCTGCCGCGCCCGCAATGGTGCTGCCTGTTCACCGGCGACTGTCCCGAGAACGACGCCGCCGCGGCACGCTCGACGCCGGCACCCCATCAGCAGTGGAGCGACATTCAGTAACACAACCAGGAGGTCCAGATGAGTTACCTCGACGTACCCCGCATGAATTTTTCCGGCATGTTCCAGGCCGACGTATCGACCATCAACAACGATGTCGCCAATTTCGACGTCGCCACCTTCGACCCGGCGCAGCAGGAACTGGGAAAGGACGGCAGCTGGAACCCGGAGGGCACCGGCAGCTTCCGGCTGGTCGGCTGCACGATCAGTGGCGCCCGGCTGGGGAACAGGCTGCTGGCCACGCCCCAGGATGACCCGGCGATCGGGATGTTGCTCGAAAACTCCGGGCAGCGGGTCTCCGGCAAGCTGGTCGACCTCGATCCGCAGCAGCAGATGGTGTCGGCCATCTGGGGTATGCAGGTCAGGCTGGCCGACAGCGCCGGACAGTCGCTGATGCAGGGCGACTACAAGAGCGCGGCGTTCACAAACCTGTGGAAACGCCAGCAGCACATCAGCGCCATGAACGACCAGACGCTGGCGGCAGTCTTCCAGTCGGTCCTGTGCAACGTGGCCTGGCAGGGCAGTGGCGGCTCGCCCTTGCTCGACGCCTTGCGCGCCGCCTCGGACGACGGCTGGCTGTCGATCAACATGAATGTCTACGGCTACGGCCGCGATCCATCCATTCCCCGCTACACGCTCGGTCACGTGGTGGGCAGCATCGGCCCCCACCGGGCCGCGGCGCCGAAGCATTTCGTCGTCGGGCGCCAGATGATCCCGGTCCCGGCGTCGCCGGTGGTGCCGGCCAACCGCATCGCCTTCTTTACCTGCCGCGTCGACGAAACCGCGCAGCGGCTCAGCGCCGACTTCGGTAACGCCTTGCCGATCGAGGACGCCGACGGAGGTTTTCCGGACCTCGGGCCGTTGCTGCTGGCGCTCGACAAGAACAACGCCGCCGGCATCCTGGCGACGGTGACGCCAGATTCGGTGCAGGTGCTGGGCGAGGTCGGCTACCAGCGCGGCGACGCGGCCGCCTGGTACGCGCAGACTGCCGGCATCGAGGATGTCGACTACAGCGGCGCGGGCGATTGGGTCGCCCAGCATATCGGCCAGCGCCAGCTGCTGCTGTTGTCACCGCAGACCGACGCCGCCGGCACGCTGGTCGCGTACAAGGTCGTGGTGCAGGAATCGATTGGCGGCCTCTACGTGCGCGCCGACGACTTCGTCTACCGCCTCGAGCCCGGCCAGAGCGCCGAGGTCGACATGTTCGCTTCGTGCTACGGCAAGCCGCTGGCGACGACGGTGGCCTTCGCGACCAACCTGGGGATGATGGGCGGCCCGCCCCCGGAACCGCCGATCGATACCGGCAAGCTCGAGTATCCGGAGCAGCTTGCCACCGACGCCGGCGGCCACGTGGTGCTGCGCATTCACGCGCCGGCCGCCGGTCCGGGTAATCCGCGCGGCTATATCGACGGCCAGCTGTACGGGGTCGGATACCAGCTGCCCGCGCAGCCGCAGGGCAGCCCGAGCAACTTCTGGAATTTCATCAGCCTGCTCGCATTCAACCGCATCGATCCGCCCGCGCAACCGGCGTGGTTCCCGGATATCGAGCCCATCTTCAAGCAGTACGCCAACCTGTATCCGATCATGAGCCGCCACCTGATCGACCTGGGAGACTACGATTCGGTGGTGCCCCATGTGCGCATCCTCGAGATGGCGTTCGGCCTGCCGCGCAGCGACCCGAACCACATGCCGGTGACGCGCGACTTGTCCGAAGCCAAGCGCGACATGATCCTGCAGTGGCTGCGCCAGCCGGGACCCGACGGCAAGCCGCGCAAGGGCGTCGCGCCACCGCCGCGTGTGGCGGCCCCACCGCATCCGAAACCGGCACTCGACCTGGAACCGCTGCAAACGGCGGGCAAGTCTGCCGTCGTGCTGGCTTACCAGGCGCACCAAGGCCTTCAGGGAGAACAATCATGATCAAGCTGAGAAGACGGTATGTCGAACAGGTCGCCGACGCCCGCGCGGCGCAGGACTTGTTCGAGCCGCTGCAAAACGCCATCGAACTCGAGCACTCGACGATCCCGCCCTACCTGACCGCCGTGTTGTCGCTCAAGGCGGGGGTCAACGACATGATTGGCGGCCTGATCCGCAACATCACGGGCCAGGAAATGCTGCACATGTGCATTGTCAGCAATATCCTGATCGCCATTGGCGGCCGTCCGAGCATCAACCATGCGGGCTTTGCGCCTTCGTATCCGGGGCCGTTGCCGATGAACATAGGCGGCGCCGATTTCCGGGTCGGCATCGAGGCCTTTTCCAAGGATCTGGTCCAGCGCGTCTTCATGGCGATCGAAGAGCCGGAAAAGCCCTTGCACATCAACGACAAGCTCCTCCTCGAGACCGACTATGCGACCATCGGCGCGTTCTACCGCGCGCTGCAGGCCAAGATCGTCCAGCTCGGCGATGGCGTGTTCGACCCCGGCTCGGTGTCGCGCCAGGTGCTCGAAGGGCGCTGGTTCCCGGCCGACCAGTTGTTCCCGATCACCGACGCGGCCAGCGCGGTGCGCGCGATCGAACTCATCGTGCTGCAGGGGGAGGGCACCAGTTCCGAGCCCTGGGAAAGCCCCGGCGTGCTGGCCCATTACTACCGTTTCGGCGAGATCCACGCGGGACGCACACTGGTCGCGCAGGGCGCCGGCTTCGCCTATGCCGGCGCCCCGATCCCATTCGACGACAATGGGGTCTATCCCATCAAGCCGAACTGCAAACTGGCCGATTTCGTGCCTGACACCCAGGCCTACACGCGGCTGGCGCAGTTCAACTACACCTACAACAGCCTGCTCAACGCGCTGCATGCCTGCTTCAACGGCGCGCCGGACAAGCTCGACAGCGCAATCGGCCTGATGTACAGCCTGCGGATCGAGGCGGTCGCCCTGATGCAAACACCGATCGACGGCGCCGGCGGGCTGACCGTCGGACCGAGCTTCGAATACATGCAACTCTGAGCCTGGGTTCGGTGCGACATTGTTGACGGACGAGACTGGTCCGGCGGATCACGGGGAGCTGGGCACGCGTTGCCAGCGTCCCGGGTACGCCGGCCTTCACAGAGGGGTGCAAGCGTCGACATCGTGTCGCGGGAAAAGGCCGTCGCAATTGATGCTGGATTGCGGCGGTCATTTCTTTGTCTGGAGCAGCCGGGCCAGGTTCGCCGAGCTCCGGTCTGAGTGGGTTGGCGGACTTGGTTGAACGAGTGTGCTCGACCAATTACCGACTTCGCATAATCTATATTATGTCAAATTCGATATCCGTACACAGACTGAACCGGGGTAGCCCACAATGCCCCGCCGCCTGTCCGGGCGTTGCGAATGCGCGCTGCGGAATCGATGCAAGCGCACGCGAGCTAACCGGCGTGCCACATTCGGCATACGCCGGTGTCGGCCCCGCCAGTATCTCTTGAGCCCGGCGTCGCACCGTTGTTCCGGCATCCCACACCCACAATGACACTCCCATTCCTGCAACCACGCGCCTCGAACCGCGGCGAGATCGGCGCGCCGCGTTGGTCCGACATGTACCCTCAGGATTGCGCTGCCTGCATGACGCCACGCTCGCGCAACAGCAGCATCGTGCGCACGGTCCGGTCACTGCGCCGTGGCGATCGGGTCTGCACTCACCGTGCATCGACGCCGGACCGAGGGCGACGGCTCGAGCGCGCACCGGCGCGATATGCCGCGGGCGCGGCAGCGCAAACGTGCTTCGTCGTGTCAAGCGCCGAGGTGGCGGTTCGCGTGCTTTCTTGCGCCGGATGGATTGGTCGACGCATGGCGCGCCAGGGTCAGCCGGGCAGCCGCGCACACGGAGCGCGGTTGGTGCCCATGGAGCGGCAAATCGAGAAGCGACTTGGTGCCGGCAGGCTGGAGCACGATATGGCTGTTGCCGCTACGTCGACCGCAGGGTTCACGCGGCGCTCGGTGATCGGTGCACTTCAGGTTGGCTACAGCCTGTTTTTCTGCCTGCCTTGCCCGTACCCGGTTCACAGCCGAAACGGACGCCGAAGGTGCTACCCTACGGTGGCTGCGTTGATTCCGGCCACTCCCAAATCGACAATATAATGCGTAATGTCGAGTTGCTGATTTGGGTCGGAAAGTCTTTGCAAACGGCTTCTTGCACAATCGCGCGCGCTGGATTTTCTTGCTTCAATGGTGGCGCGCAAGCTTCGACGGCGACCGCCACGCGCGGCGGGTGTTCCATCGATAAGCAAGGTTGTGGACGGAGCCAGTGCTTATCCCCGGCCCAGTCGCTTCATCGCTCGTTCCCCGCACCGGCGTCGCACAGCGCGCGATCGAAAGCGCCGCCGATTCCCTCCGACGGCGCCATCGACAACCGCGCCACTTCCCCACACATGGGCAAAGTCCGACCTTGCATCGACCCACCCTGGCACCTGCCTTTCGTTCCGCACCAGGATTCGTTGCACCCCTGCACGCACACGTGCGCAATGCGTCGCCCCATCGGCATTTTCCTGTTCCGAACAACCGCCCAAGGTGCGCATCCGGCGCCCATTCAGCACCGGCCGCCCTGACCGGTACGCCGCTCCCCTCCCCTCAGTCACGCAGCCGGCCGCTCACTTCTCGCCCTGCCCCTTCTTCCCGCCACTCGACGCAATGATTTCGTCATGCCGCTCGTTGTCGGTCTTGTGCAGGTAGCCCGCCGTGGTGGCGATGTTGGCGTGGCCTGCGGTGTCTTGCAGGGTTTTCAGTTGCACGCCATTGTTGGCGTGGTTGGTCAGCATGCTGTGGCGCAGCCAGTGGGCCGAGGCGTGGCGCAGGCTGGCGGCAATGTCGGCATTGCCGGCGCGCGCCGCCGCCTCGGCGGCCTCGGCGAAGACACCCTTGATCGCTTCGGACGCCGCTTCGTCCGTCAGGCGCGTCACCGCCTTGCTGCGGCTCGACAGCACGAGCGGCATGCGGTCGGCGCGGGCGGCGTGGTCCGGCAGGCCGAAGGCGACACGGTACTGGCGGTAGGCGTCGAGCATTTCTTCGGGCACCGGCAGGCGCCGTGGCTTGTTGCCCTTGCCGAGGACGTCGATCCACCAGCGGCCATTGCCTTCGGTGTACACCGCGCCCATGTTGGCACTGACGATTTCATTGAGCCGGGCGCCTGTATGGGCAAAGGCGATGAGCAGAAAGCGGTCGCGTTCGCGCCGGCGCAAAGCGGCGGGAGAATCGGGCACGCGCTTCGATACCGTGTCGAGCGCCAGTGCGATGGCCTCTTGCGTCAGATATCGCGTGACGCGGCTGGCGATGGGCGTTCGCACGTTGCGTACCAGCGCGGCCGGGTTGCGCCTCAGGTAGCCGGTCTGCTCGGCAAAGGCCAGCAGCCCTTTCACCGCGATCATCGCCTGGCGCCGGCTGGGGTCGGACAAGGGACCGCTGAAGGGACGATAGCGCGGGTCGCTGCGCGGCCATTTGGTGCTCGAGATCCAGTCGGGCGGCGGATTGCGCAGGAATTCCTTGTAGGCGTTGAGGTCGGCAACATTCAGCTGGGACAGGGTTTTCTTCGCTTCCTCCCTGCACCAGGTCAGGAAGCGGAATAATTCCTTCTGGCTGTTGGCGATCGACTTGGGACGCAATTCGCCGTTGCCGATGAATTCGCGGGCGATTTCGGCGTCGTTCTGGGCCTCGGTGATCGGGTCGTCGGCAACGCGGAACATCTTGACGTCGAGACGCCCGCTGGGAGCGTCAGGCGCTCCGCTCTGGCGTGGTTCGAGATCGATGGGGAAGAACGTGGTCATGAGCGCGAAAATTATTACTGTGTTTTTATACAGTATAGCATGCGCACCCGTCGTCACCCGGGGGCTTGGCGCGTGCTAAGCTGTTTCGATCAAATAATTCCCAGGAGAAGACATGGTCACCCTCCAGCCCCTTCCCGGAGACGCCCTCCTCGTCATCGACATGCAGGTCGACTTCCTTCCCGGCGGTGCCCTCGGCGTTCCCCGCGGCGACGAAGTGATCGCGCCGGTGAATCGGCTGCTCGCGTTGTTCGGCAGTCTGGGCTTGCCGATCGTCGCCTCGCGCGACTGGCACCCTGCCAACCATTGTTCCTTCACGCCCCGTGGCGGCCCCTGGCCGGCGCACTGTGTGGCGGACACGCCGGGCGCCGCGTTCTCAAGCGAACTCGACCTGCCGCCGGCGACGGTGCTGGTCTCGAAAGCCGACACCGCCGACTTCGACGCCTACTCGGCCTTCAAGGGCACGCAGCTTGCGGCCCTGCTGCGCGAACGCGGCGTGCGCCGGGTTGTCGTGTGCGGGCTGGCGACCGACTATTGCGTATTGAATACCGTGATCGATGCGCGTACGGAGGGATTCGAGGTAGTGGTCGTGCCGGAGGCGATGCGCGCGGTCGATGTGACGCCGGGCGACGGCGAGCGCGCATTGGCGCAAATGGCCGGGTTGGGTGCGGTGCCAGTCAGTCTTGGCGAACGACGGATATAGTGCGACGCTTGCCTGTGAGGGATGCGGTGGACGCACCCGAACGCGACTTAGTGTTCTCGTTCGGACGTGCTCGATGGACGAGCGGCCTGGTCGCAACGACGACCAGGCCGTCAAGGCGCGCGCGGTCAATAAGTCAGCGTCGCAGTGCAGTTCGCCGAGCTCCAGGTGCCGCCGAAGAAGCCGGCATTCGCCACGGTACCGCCGACGCAGGATTTGCCGGCGCCGGTCCATGGATCACCCGAATCGAAGCGGACCTGGGATTCCCAGTCGAAGGTGGGACCGCCGCCGACGAACCGCTGGCCGCGGCCGGTGCCGTTCATCCAGATCCGGGGCTTTTCCTGCAGCGGATTGGCGGGATTGGGCACCATCAGGACCGCCACGAAACTGGAGCAGTTCCTCCGGTTCACGCCCGGGCCGGACGCGGTGAAGGGAACGCCCGTCGTCGTGGCCGCGGCATGGAAGACCGCCGCGGCCGGCACCACCGCGCTGTAGATCGGCGAACCACGCTCGCCGGTGCCACAGGTTGCGCTGTTGCCGAAGGCCTGGAACGAGAACTTGTTCACCACCGTCAGCATGGTGAATTCAATCGTGGCTGGAAGACCGGCCCAGTTCTGTTGCGGATCGGGCACCAGCAAGGTGGCCGATACCAGGGTCGTGCCGGCGTTGACCGTGATCGAGACCGGCGTGGATGCGCTGGCCAGGTAATTGCTGTCGCCCCCATAGTCGGCGCGCGCCGCGACGATACCCGGCTTGGTCATGATGGCGCTGCAGTTGGCCGTACCCGACGCATTGAGCGTGGCGCTGCAGAGCAGATCGCCGCTTGCCGACCGGATATCCACGATCCCTGACGGGAGGGTCTGCTGCAGGTCCGGCAAGGGCGCGAGGGTCACGTTGAAGCTGACGGTGCCATTCGTGGTCACGGTGGTCGGTGTCGCCGACATGGCGACGAACGAACGCGACTTGTCGATGACGACCGGTGCGCCGCCGGTCGCGCTTTCATAGACGCTGTCGCCGGCATAGCTGGCATCGAGCTGGACGGCAGGTCCCGCCTGCCCCGGGGTCAAGCTGCAGTGGCCGCTGCCGTTGGCTTGCAGCACCGCCTTGCACGACTTGCTACCCGCGCTGATCGTGACGTCCCCGGTCGGCAGCTTGCCCGTCACCGTATGGCCCGGCTGAGGCTGGACCAGTACGCTGACATCGATCGCCTCGCCGAACAGCGCCGGGGTGCTGGCCGCCTTGGTGGAGACAATCCGGACGGTGGTCGGCGACAGGCAGGTGCCGAGCAAGGGCTTCTTGAACACCGACAGCTCGTACTCCGCGACATCGCTGGTGATACTGGTGCCGATGGTCTTGAAGTAGAAGTTGGCCTCGGCATGGGCGAATCCCTCGATATTCAGGCAGAACGGCGGCGTGCCGCCGATGGTCGCCTTGGCACCGAGTTCAAAGCGCGGCCCCAGCTTGATGTCGACGCCCGCGAGCGCGACCGTGTTCAGGGCCGAGAGCGCCGGCCGCAGGTTGAAGTAGATACCGGTATCGATCTTGCGCTCGACGCTGCCCAGGCCCGACACCGTGGGCACCCCCACGCCCACGGTGCCGGTCGGGACAAAGGAGGAAGTCGACGCACCCTTGGCATAGCTGGCGGTGGCGGTGCCGCGGAAGCTGGCGCTGACGGTGCCGGTGGCCTCGAATTTCGTATCCGACGACACCGCCAGCCCGGTGGGGATGAAGATACCCGCCACGTTGATGCCGACTGCGTTGAGAAACGCGTCATAAAGGCTCAGCTTGATCGGGATGAAATACGACTTGCCCTTGATGAAGAACTTGAAGACGTTTCCGCCCGACTTCATGTCCAGGTTGATCGTGTTGTCGACATCCAGCGTGGCGGTCAGGCCGGCCGACTGCAGGCCACCGAGTGCCTTGTCGTAGAGATAGTCGGCATCCACGGTCAGGGTGCCGGTCAGGGTCGAACTCCCTTTCAGCGGCCCGACGGCGATCGGGACGCTGTCCGTGACCGTGCCCGATACCGTCGCCTGCGGGGTGACCATCCCGGCGCGGTTCGCCGTCAGCGCGGCAGGCGCGGAACCGAGCGCCACTTCCCCGTCGCTGATGACGTACTTGCCACGGATTTCGACACGGGCGAACATGTCTTCGATGGCCGGTGCGCCGACCGTCACCACGGTGCCGCCCAGGCCCGAACTGGACGCGAGGGATTTGTGCGCCGTGCCGTTGACGATGAAGACCGAACCCGGCACTAGCGCGAGATCGCGGCTGAAGGTCAGCGCCGTTTCGGTACTGGCCGTGATCGCGCCGGCGTCCGCCGCGCTCAGGATGCGCACGCCCGGCAGCAGGGTCGCTTCCGCCTTTTGGGTGCCGTTGGGAATTTGCTCCGGTCCGGTCGAGGTGACAGTGAAGATCACCTTCGCGGGGTTGAAGGGAAAGCTGCGGTCATGGCGGATCACGACCATTTCCGGCGGCTTGACGGTGGCATTCGCCGGAACCGAACCGACGTCGACCGTTCCCTTGACGATGGTTCCGCCCTGCCCGACCGAGCTGATGACGATGCGCACGCCGCCCTGCGCCGGCCCGCTGTTCTGCAGGATAGTTCGAAAGGCGTAGTCGAAGCTAGTACGCCCGACGCGCGTCTCGGACATCTTTTCGAGACCGATGACCGCCAGCGGCGCGGCATTCACTGCCGTGCTGGACGCCAGGGTGCGCGTCTGCGTGGAGGCTGCTTCGGGTGATTCGCCTCCGCAGGAAACCAGCAGGGCCGACAGCAGCCCCAGTCCGAGCAGTCGCAGTGACTTCCTCGCGCCCGTCCATCCGCGCAAGGTTTTCCAGAATGCTTTCATGATCGATCCTCTTGAGTGAGCAACGCGAAAGCAGCCGGGGCCGCCCGCGTCAGCTGATGCCAGTGGTCAGGACGTTCGTTAAGGGCATGCGTACTCAGTCGATGGGATGGTTGGCGATCGGTATGTGGCGAAGCGGCTGCGTGAGCGCAGCAACAGCAGCAGCGGCGCCGCCACCAGCCACGCGCTTGCCGGCTCCGGCACCTCCGCTGGACGGTCCAGGCGAGTGATCCCTGACGAGATCGTGGCAAACGTGAGGGGATCGACGATATCGAAGCCCTGGCTGCCAGGCCGCCCATTCCCGAGGAATTCAAAGGACACGGCGAAGCCCCCCAGGCTGGAGCCCGGCGCGATGCCGGTCACCAGCGCCAGCGCATCGAAAAAGCCATCCGCCGGCAGTCCCGGATCCGGATCGATCGTCAGCGCATCCCAGTCCGATGGCGCCGACACCAGCAGCAGATTCGCATACAGGGTGGCATCGAAGAAGATGGTCAATTCATTGATCGCAGGGTCCGTTGCAGCCGCCGACACCGTGTACTGATAGATCCAGCGGTTGCCGGCGTCCGGCGTGAGCTCGTAGGTGATGACGGCGGCCGAAGCGCGGCCAGCTGCGAACAGGGCCGCGCACATGAACAGGACGGCGAGCATCATCCGTTCCACGCGGCCTCGGAGTAGCGCTCTACAGTCAAGCGTGGGGGCAAGCGACGAACGAACTCCAGGGCCCTGCGATGGCGTTGCAGACATGACGGATCCTCTCGGGTTGGATGGCACAGACCGGCTCTATTGGGGCTGCCCTCTTCGCCAGGACCAGTACGCTCTGGCTATTTCTCCCTGTCTCCAGGCAGCCCTGCTCCAAATGCAAGAAACGGGCCCATCAAAAAAACGCTGTCAATACAGATGCTTGCCAAAATATTCCTGTTGAGTTCGACCAAAAAGTGTAAATACCATCGACAAACAGTTACTGCTGAAATTTTCTTTCCGCTAACTTTAGCGGATCGCCAGGGCGGCATTTCCGATCCCGCGCCCAAAAAAAATGCCGTTCAGTTTGACTGAACGGCATGATGGCCAGGGCCAGGTACGGCATCGATCCGGCCGCGGCCGGATCGAACAGATCAGTCTTGCTTGCCGTTCAGGAGCGAGCGCGAGCGCGCATAGCCGAAGTACACCACCAGGCCGATCAGCAGCCAGATGCCGAAGGCGATCCAGGTGGTCAGGCTCAGGAAGGACATCAGCGCCAGGCAGAACAGGATGGCCAGGGCCGGGACCACCGGCACGCCAGGGCAGCGGAAGGCGCGGTGCAGGTCCGGACGCTTCTTGCGCAGGATGATGACGGCCAGCGAGACCAGCGAGAAGGCTGCCAGCGTGCCGATGTTGACCAGTTCGGCCAGCACGCCGAGCGGCACGACGGCGGCGATCAGGCCGAAGATGATGCCGACCATCCAGGTGGCGAAGAACGGCGTGCCGTATTTCGGATGCACTTCCGAAAGCTTCTTCGGCAGCAGGCCGTCGCGCGACATGGCGTACAGGATACGGGTCTGGCCGAAGGCCATCACCAGGATCACGGTGCTCATGCCCAGGATCGCGGCGAGGTCGACCAGGCCGGCGATCCAGTCCTGGCCGGCATACTGCAGCGCCAGCGAGACCGGGTGGTCGATGCCCTTGAAGTTCATGAACGGGACGATGCCGGTCATGATCGCCGCGACCGCCACGTACAGCACGGTGCAGATGGCCAGCGAGCCGATGATACCGATCGGCAGGTCCTTGGTCGGATTCTTGACTTCCTCGGCGGCCGAGGTCACGGCGTCGAAGCCGATGAAGGCGAAGAACACCAGTGCGGCGGCGCTCATCACGCTACCGGCGCCGAAGGGCATGAAGGGCTGCCAGTTTTCCGGCTTGACGTAGTTGACGCCGACCACGATGAACAGCAGCACGACACCGGTCTTGATCAGCACCATGATGTTGTTCAGGCGCGCCGATTCGCGCACGCCGAGCGAGAGCATGAAGGTCAGCACCATCATGATCAGGAAGGCCGGCAGGTTGAAATAGGTCGTCAGGCCCGGCACCGCGCCGGGCGCCGCGCGTAGCGCTTCCGGCAGCACCATGCCGAAGCCCTTGAGCAGCGACTGGAAATAGCCCGACCAGCCCACCGCAACGGTCGAGGTGGCCAGACCGTACTCGAGCAGCAGGTCCCAGCCGATCATCCAGGCGACGATTTCACCGAGGGTGGCGTAGGAATAGGTGTAGATCGAACCGGCCACCGGCACGGTCGAGGCGAATTCGGCGTAGCACAGCGCAGCGAAGCCGCAGGCCACGGCGGCGATGACGAAGGCCAGGGTCAGAGCCGGACCGGCGGTGACCGCACCGGTGCCGGTCAGGACGAAAATACCGGTACCGACAATGGCGCCGATACCCATCAGGATCAGGTCCATCGGTCCGAGGACCTTTTTCAACCCGCCCGGAACGCGGCTTGCCGCGACCATGGTATCGAGATTCTTGGTTCTAAAAAGACTCACTACGTGTTCTCCTGTTATTCATTATCGATCTCCTCCTTGAAGCCGCCGGTTTTTACCTGGTCGGCTTTCCCGCTTTCCTGCAGTCATCTCGCCCGCCCATGTCTTTACACGTGTTTCTGACATGCAATAACAATAAGCAAGCACATCCGCATTATTGCTCCGCCAACCCCTGTTGAGCAAGCGCTGGATGCGGCGCGCCGGCGCCTGTCAGCGGCGCGCGGCGCGGCGGCGCCAGATCCGGGCGTACAGCGCCAGGTTGACGAGCACGACCAGCGCGCCGAGGACGCCTTGCGCGGCGCGCGTCAGGCCGTCCGGATACACCAGCCATAAAAGATAGTGTTCGAGGAAGCCGTCGGCATAGCCGGCCAGGCCGGCGCGCATCCGCAACAGGTTTTCCAGAGCCGTCAAGGGGCAGCCGCGCCCCTTGAATTCGACGAACGCGCCCCAGGCGGCGGCCGGCGCAGCACGAGGATGGCGCCGAAGACGACGAACAGGATGAAGCCAAGGTGGAGCACCAGGACCAGCAGGGCCGCGGCCGAGTAAGCCATCAGCCGCCGCCCGTGCCCTGCCGCTCAGGGATGGTCGGCATCGCTGAAGACGGATTGCGTGGCGCGCGCGCTCGATGCGACGCGCTCACGGGCGAACTGCGCCAGCGCGCCGATCGCATTGCCTGCCGAGCGCAGATAAAAGGCTTGCAGGTGAAAGACATGCCAGCGGGCGCGGTGCAGCTCGAAGCGGCACACGACGCCGCAGGCACGCGCGTGCTCGCACAGGCGCTGCGCGTCCTGCAGCAGGATTTCCTGTTCGCCCACCTGGACCAGCATCGGCGGCAAGCCGCGCAGGTCGGCGCGCAGCGGATTGTGGCCCACCTCCTCGGGCGGACAGGCATACCAGGCCATGCCCTGCCCCACCCAGGCCGCGCGCACCATTGGATCGATGGCCGCATCCGCCCGCGGCGGCGCTTGCGTTACCGGGGAAATCAGCGCCAGAGCGGCCGGCATGGTCGTGCCGCGTTCGCGCAGGCGCAATGCAAGCGCCAGGGCCAGCGAGGCGCCGGCCGAATCGCCGGCCAGCACGATGCGCTCGGGCGCGATGCCGGCGGCGAGCATGGCGGCGTGGCAGGCCAGCGCATCCTCGAGCGCGGCCGGATAAGGATGTTCCGGCGCCAGGCGGTAGTCGGGCACCCAGACCGGCATGCCGGCGCCCTGCGCCAGGCGGGTGGTGATGCTGCGGTGAGTGGCGGGACTGCCCAGGCAGAAAGCGCCGCCGTGCAGGTAGAGCACGGCGCCCTCGGCCCTGGCGGCCGGCGCGACCACTTCCACTGCGAGGCGCCCGGCCTGCAGGCGACGGTAGACCAGGCCGCCGATGCCCGGCATCAGCGGTGCGAGCAGCTTGACCACGCGGCGCTGGGCGCGCACCCCGAAGGGCGGGCCGATGAAGGGCTTGAAGCAGCAGCGCACGAAAGCGCGCTGGAATGCCGCGCTCAGGCGCTCGGGCAGGGAGCGCGGCGCGCATACCGAGACGCTGTCCGGGTGGCCCGCCAGCGGCGACGCGAAGCGGTAGGCGAGCAGGCTCGCGTGGCGCGTCAGAAAGCGGTAGGTCAAGGTGAAGCCCGGCCAGTTGGTGCTGTTGCGTCCATGGCGGTCGAGGTACCAGCTGCGGCAGCCCTGCCAGACGGCGCCGTCCAGGCGCCGGCGCAGGCCTGCGTTGAAGCGCGCGTGCGGCGCCGCTTCGACTTCGATCGACGCCGCGGCGGCCGCTTGCAGCGCGCGCCGGCAGCGCATCACGTGCGCCACCTGGCTCTCGAGCATGTAGAGGATAGAATTGTGGCCCAGGTTGGTGTTGGGGCCGTATAGCATGAAGAAGTTCGGGAAGCCGGGGACGCACAGGCCCAGGTAGGCTTCGGCGCCCTCGCGCCAGGCCTCGTTCAAGGTGCGCCCGCCACGCCCGCGGATCGTCATCGGCGCCAGGAAGTCGGTGGCGGCAAAACCGGTGCCGAAGACGATCACGTCGCATTCATGGAGGCGGCCGTCCTGGGTCTCGATGCCGGCGGGCGTGACACGGGCGATCGGCTCGGTCACCAGCTCGACGCCGGGCCGGGCGAACACGGACAGGTAATCGTCGCTCAGCAGGATGCGCTTGCAGCCGATCGGATAATCCGGCGTCAGGCGGGCCCGCAAGGCCGGGTCGGCGACATCGCGCGTCAGCATTGCATGAAACGGCTTGCCGACCGCCAGCCACATGATGTTCTTCAGGCGCGTGAAGGCCAGTGCGCGCGACTCGTACGTCGTATAGATCAGGCCGCGGTGCAGGCGCATCAGCAAGGGCCAGCGGCGAAACAGGCGTTTGCGCCACGCGGGATAGGGGCGGTCGTCGCGCGGCTTGATGTAGGACGCCGAGCGCTGGAAGATGTCGAGGTGCGCAACTTGCGCGGCGATCGCCGGGATGAACTGGGTCGCCGAGGCGCCGGTGCCGATCACGGCCACGCGTTTTCCCGCCAGGGAGCAGTCATGATCCCACTGCGCCGAATGGAAGGCGCGCCCGGCGAAGCTGTCGAGCCCCGTTATGCGCGGCAGCAGCGCTCGGCCCAGCAGGCCGGTGGCGCTTACCAGCAGGCGGGTGAGCAGGCGTTCGCCGCCGGCAAGTTCGAGCTCCCACAGCGCGCGCGCTTCATTCCAGGTGGCGCCCGCCACCGCGGCGTGGACCCGGATATGGCGCGCGAGCCGGAAGCGGCGCGCGCAATCGTGCAGGTAGGCGTGGATCTCCGCCTGCCGGGCAAAGGTGTGCGACCAGTTGGGGTTCGGCGCGAAGGAAAACGAATACAGGTGGGACGGCACGTCGCAGGCGGCGCCGGGATAGGTATTGTCGCGCCAGACCCCTCCCAGGTCGGCGCTCTTTTCAAGGATCAGGAAGTGTTCGATGCCGGCCTGGCGCAGCGCCACCCCCATGCAGATGCCGCCGAAGCCGGCGCCGATGACCAGCGCCTCGAACACCCCGTCCGGTCCCGCGCCGGCGCCGCCGGCGTCGTTATCGGGTGGCAGCTCATGGGGTGATTTGACGGGCATCTGCGCTCTCCTCGGTGGTTGAAAGGCGACCGGCCTTCCACTGGCGAAGATACACGAAGCGCGCCCCCCTGACTTGATTCCGGGGCCACTTCCCATTGCAATGGCGGGTCAGCTACGCGGGGCGGGTAAAAACGGTGCCGAATCGATGCGTGCTGGGTGGCCGCCCTCCTACAGGCGCACGGACCGCAGGCCGATATCACGACGCCGAGGCATGCGTCTACCATGAATGACGATTCAACCAATGGAGAGCAGCATGAGTTCACCCGCATCGAACGGACCGGCCACGGTCGGCATCGGCGAGGCCACCAGCGGCCAGGCCGGCGCCACGCCCAGTCACGAAACCCAGCAGGAAACCGGCGGCAGCGGCGGCGCCCAGCTGACCCACAGCACCGGCGAGATCGACAAGCCACCCGGCACGACGCCACCGGACGCGCCGGCGCCGGGGTCGACCACCGACGAGGCGCAGGGCAGCGCCATGCAGAGCGGCGCACGCGGCGCCCAGGATACCCGCGCCCGGCAAGGCGGCACGACCGGCACCGGGCTCGGCACCCCGGAGACCGGCGCCAACCAGTCAAGCGGCGACCTGGCGCCGCCGCGCTGAGCTTAGCCGGGCAGCTTGATGGTGCCGTGCTCGCCCGGATCGACATCCGGCGTGCTGCCGGTCATGGCCGCCTTGGCCATCTGGAACAGGCGCACCATCTTGCTGTCGTTCGAGTCCCAGTACTCGGCGCCATGCGGCAGCACGCGCACCAGCACCACGTGCTCGTCGTCCGGACCATGCGGGAACCACGCCTGCACCATCGGATTCCACAGGGCGCGGATACGCTCGCGGTCGACCACGCGCTCGGCGGTGCCGCTGATCGAGACGTACAGGCTCTCTTCCGGCTGGGCGAAGCTGACGTTCACTTCCGGCTGCTGCGCGATATTGATCCACAGCGGCGCGTGAATCGACGTGTAGAACCACAGGCCGCCCTGCTCGTCCGTTTCCTGGTTGGTCATCGGATGGCTGATCAGGTGGCCGTGCTCGTCCACCGTGGTGAACATCGCAAAGCGCATCGAGCGGATCTTGTCCGCCAGCGCGGCCGCCTCGGCGGAGGCATTTGTCATGGACATGGCGTTTCCTTCATCATTGAGTGAAGCCCGATCTTAGGGCGGCACGACGCGGTCTTCCGTGCGGCGCCGAACGCACGCGGCCATGCTCAGTCCAGGCCGCCCGCCACCTGCGGCTGGTAGCGTCCCGGCGCCAGGATCCCGGCCGGGTCGAGCGCAGCCTTGATCGCCGCCACCGTGCGCCAGTAACTGTCGCCCTGCGGGTCGAGCCGCCCCATCGCGTGGTTGCCGACGCGGTAAGGGATATAGCCGGACTCGAACAGCGTACCGAACACCTCGTCGTGACAGGCCCGCGCGCGCGCCGTTTCCTGGGCGTCGTCCTGGTCGTAGGCGACGGTCAGCACCCCGCCCAGGCTGCGCTCGTTGATCATGCTGAAGGTGGCGAACAGGTCGAAGCCGTGGCGCTCGAAGCTGGCCTGGGCCAGCTCGTGCACGGCCAGCATGTCGGCGCCGCGCAGCGGCAGGACCGGCGAGACCCACAACAGGCCGCAGCCGTCGCGCGCCGGATCGGCCTGGGCCGGAAAGCCGGCGGGCAGCCCGGCGCGGCGGCGCCAGTAGGCGCCGGCCAGGAAGCGGCCGTCGGGCACGCCGCGGTTCATGGCGAACAGCGATTGGCCGAGCGCGACTTTCGCCCGCAGGCGCCGGCCAAGGCCGGTGTCGCCCAGCAGGCGCCCCGCCAGCGCGCCGGCGCGCAGGCTGCGCTCGGTGATAAAGGCCGGATGGGCGCGCGTGCCGCGCAGGGCCCGCCGCAGCGCCGCGCGCGCCAGCGCCACCTGGGCGCGCGAGCCATACAGCGCGCCCGACACGGTCCAGGCGCCGACGCCGGCCGCGCCGCGCATCCGCTCGCGCAGCGCCGGCGGCAGGCGCGTGCCCTCGGGCACCAGCGCGCGCGGGAAGACGGCGCCGCCCGACAGCACCCGCAAGTCGTTGCCGATGTGGAGGATGCTGCGCAAGGTGCCGTCCAGGCGCAGCGGACGCAGGGCGTCGACCACCGCGGCGATCTCGGCGTGCTCCGGTACGGCGCACAGGAAGTGGTTCACGCATTCGGCGCGCGGCATCAGCCAGATCCCCAGGCGCGTGACGATGCCCATGTTCGACTGGGTGAACAGGCCGTCGAGGAAAGGCCCGACGCCATACGGGAACAGGTGCGTGGCGCGCGCCTGGCGGTAGTGCCCGAATCCGGTCTCGAGCAGCTCGCCGCTGGCCAGCACCACCTGCATCCCGGCCACGTGCTGGAGCCGGTTGCCGTAAGGCGAATGGCCGAAGCCGCGTTCCATGATATTGCCGATGTAGCTGGTATCGGGACCGGCGCCGGTGCAATCGGCCCAGAGCGGGTAGCCGCCCTCGCGCAGGAAGTCGGATAACTGGCGCTGGGTCACGCCCGGCTCGATGACGGCATACGCCAGCTCGGCGTCGACGTGGATGATCCGGTTCATGCGCGACAGGTCGAGAATGACCTGGCCCGCGCCGAGCGCGCAGGCGTCGCCATAGCCCCAGTTCTTGCCGGTGCTGAGCGGGTAGACGGCCAGGCGCGCGCCGGCGGCGATGCGCACCAGTTGCGCCACTTGCGCGGCGTCGCCCGGGCGCACCACCGCCAGCGGGCGCACCGGGCGCGCGGCGGTACTGCGCGCGTAGCGTTCGCGGGTAGCCGGGTCGGCCTGGAGATGCGCGGCGCCGACCACGGCCGCCATCGCCGCCAGCGCGCCCTGGAGGCCGGCTTCATCGCGCAGTTGGTTCAGTTGGCGCATGCGCGCTCCCCGCCCCGGCACAGCGCGGCCAGGCGCAGGCTGATGCCCGGCTCATCGCGCACGGGGAAGAAATACGGATAGAACGAACGTTCGCCGCCCTGCTGGCCGAAACTTCCTCCCCAGCGCCGGATCTGGGCTCCCATCTGGTCCAGCGGCAGGCGCAGCAGGACGGCCGGCGCGCCGACCCGGCTGCAGGCGCGCTCGCCGCCGAAATCGGCAAAGCCCAGCATGCGCTGGTAAAAGGCGACATGGCGCGGATTGACCTCGATCACGTAATCGGTGTAGCCATGCAGGCGGCTCGCGTACAGGTAGGAGATGTGGATCAGCGCGGCGAACACCCGCTTCGACATGCCGGCGTCGATCGCCAGGCGCGAGGGTTCGCACAGGCGCCGGCCCTGGCGCCGCAGGATGTCGAGCCGGTCGCGGAAATTCTCGTCGGCCGGCAAGGCCTTGCCCTGGTCCAGGCACAGACTCATGGTGCCGACCAGTTCGCCGCCGGTCTCGGCATACAGGGTGACCTTGTCGACCGCGCCGCCGGCGCCGTTGTCGAAGCTGTAGCCGCGCCAGGCATACATGCGGCGGACCAGGGCGCCGCTGTCGGCGTGGCGGTCGGCCGAGAGCGCGACCCGGATATTGAATACCTGCGCGGCGGCGGGCGCCGGCGGGCGCTGGGCGCTGCCGCGGGAGGCGCCTGGCGGCGGACCTGGAGGCGCCTGGAACGATGCGATCGGCATTTCGTCTACCAACATGCTTGTCTCCCTGAAAAAGCGTCCCGCCGTCAGCGGCGAAAACGTCACGACTGCCATTCAGACAAGGTCAGCAGTAATCGGGTTCCCGCCGTTTTCGGGAGATCCACACCGTCACGGGATAGATCAAGCTTGTAAGAAATTTGTCACAAGAATGCGGCGAATAGACGGCCCCGGCTTCGCCATTTCGCAGCCCCAACGCGGCCAGTTTGACCGGTATCAACGGCAAAAAGGGTAGCCGGGTGCGCGCCCGGCGCAGCCATATAATCAGGTGACCTGCCGGTCCGCGCCGCCCAGGCATTCATCGGAGAAACGTCCAATGTCGCTGGTACCAAGCGTCGCCTGCCATGGGTAACCGTCCCGTTGCCGCCCTGGCGCCGGCATGCGCGCCGCCGCGGCTGGTGGCCCACGTCCTCAACCGGCTCGACGCGGGCCAGGGCTTGCTCGAGCTGATCGCCCACATGCCGGGCGACCGCTACCGCCACGCGGTGCTCTGCATGCGCGACCATGGCGACTTCCACGACGAGCTGCGCGACCATGGGGTCGAGGTGATCGACCTGCACAAGCGCGACGGCGCCGACCCCGGCCATTTCCTGCGCATGGTGCGGGTGCTGCGCGCCTTGCGCCCCGACCTGGTGCATACACGTAACCCGGGCGCCCTGGAAGGCCAGCTGGCGGCGGCCCTTGCAGGCGTGCGGTTGCGCGTGCACGGCGACTACGGGCGCGAGATCGCCGAAGCTTGCCGCGGCCGCCCGCCGAATTTCCTGCGCCGCGCGCTGCGCCCCCTGGTCGGGCATTTCATCGCCGTCAGCGCCGAGCAGGAACGCTGGCTGATCGAGCAGGTCGGCGCCCAGCCCTCGCGCGTGTCGCACATCTCGAACGGCGTCGACAGCCTGGAATTCCACCCGCGCCTCGGTCCCCATGCGGCGGTCGGCCCGCAGGGCTTCATGCGCGACGACGCCTTCGTCATCGGCAGCGTCGGGCGCATGGACGACGCCAAGAACGACACCACCCTGGTCGAAGCCTTCCTGCGCCTGATTTCCTCGCCCCACGCCTCGCACAGCCGCCTGCGCCTGCTGATCGTCGGCGACGGGCCGACGCGCGCCGAATGCCAGGCGATGCTCGATCGCGCCGGCGCGGCCCAGCGCGCCTGGCTGCCGGGCGAACGGCACGATACGGCGCGCCTGATGCGGGCGATGGACTTGATGGTGCTGCCCGCGCTGGCCGAAGGCAGCGGCGACGTCCTGCTCGAAGCGATGGCCACCGGCCTGCCCGTGGTGGCCACGTCGGTTGGCGTGCACAAGGAACTGGTGCAGCCGGGGCTGACCGGCATCCTGGTACCGCCGATGTCGCCCGACGTGATGGCGGCGGCGATCGCCGACTATTGCCGCATTCCCGACATGGGCGCCCGCCACGGCGCCCGCGCCAGGAGCCAGGTGATCGCCCACCACAGCCTGCCGGCCATGGCGCGCAGCTACCTGGCGGTGTACGACGCGCTGGCCGGGTGCTGAGGCCGGGCGCGCCGCGGTAAATCAGAGCGCGATCGACACCGACCCTTCCCGGCACGTCTCGAGGATCGATCCCGGGCGCCGTCCGCGCGCCAGCCACTGCTCCAGCATCGTCAGGCGCCACACGGTCTGGCCGTGGGCGGCCGGATCCTCCGGCAGGCGGCGCGCGAGCAGCAGGTCGACGAATGCGCGGCGCAGGATGCGGCGCCGGGCCAGGTTCGACAGGCTGTCGTAGGCCAGCGCGCGCAGGCGGGCGTCGCCCTGCAGCCAGCGCCCGAAAGGCAGCACGGGCGCGCTGGCGGCGCGTGGCGCCGGGCTGGCGCCGATCTCGCGCAGCGCCTGGCGAAACAGGCGGCGCGCTCCGGCACCCCTTTTGCGGCCGGGCGCCAGGCGCGCCGCCATCGCCACCACCGCGTCGTCCAGGTAGGGAAGCACGGCCTGCACGCCGGCGGCCGCGCAGGCGGCGCTAAAGGCCGGGACGATCCGGCACGGCAGGTCGCCCTGGAGTTCGAGGTCGATCGCGCGGTTGACGGCGCTGCGGGCCTGGGCCAGCCACCACGCCTCCTCCTGGAGCGCCGCCGGCGCCTCGAGGTCGACCAGTTCCAGGAAGGCCGGCTCGAACACGTTGGCGGTGCCGAGGGCGAGCAGCGCGTTGCGCCGGCGCAGGCGCAGCGCCGGCGGTGCCAGCGACTGCTCGATGCGCGCGCGCAGCCGTGCGAAGGCGGGCAAGCCGGCGCCCGGTCCGAACAGGAGCGGCTCGATCAGCAACTGGCGCAGGACACCGGGCAGGCGCTCATAGCGATGCGCCTGCGCCATGCAGGCATAGCGCGCCCCGAGTCCGAACAGGGCGGCCGCGCCCAAGGCGCCGTGCAGCCGCCGGTGGCCGTCCTCGCGCGCCATGCGCGCCGCAAACAGCATGGCCACCGCGCCGGGGTCGCCGCAGGGCGCGTCGTGGGCCTGCGCCAGCGCCGCCACGGCGTCGGCCACGTCGCCGGCGTCGATCAGCTGCTCGTGGTGGCGCGCGCCGATCTTGCGGGCGCTGGCGCGGGCCGCGGCCAGGGCGCCGGCGCCGCTGGCGCCGAAACCGACCGCGTAGGTGTCGACCGGGCCCTGGGCGGCGCGCTGCAGGAGCCTTGCCAGCAGCGCGCTGGCGGCGCCGCCGCCCAGCATGACGCCGGCCGCCGGCTGCCCACCGGCGTCGGCAGCGCAGGACAAGGCGTCGAGCAGGTGCGTGTGCGGCGCCGCTTCGACGGCTTGCTCGGTATAGCGCATGCGCCAATAGCGGATGCGCTCGACGCGCCCGCCTTGCAGGTGCAGGCATTCGCCGGGCGCCAGCCGGCGCTGGCCGGCGAACATCGAACGCGGGCCGTGTACCGCGTGCAGATACAAATAGTCGAACACGGCCTGCGGATCGACGTCGGCGCCGGCGCCGGGGTGGCGCGCCAGGGCTTCGGCGCTGCTGGAAAACAGCAGGCTGCGTCCCGCCATGCTGTAGAACAGGGGCCGCGTGGCGCAGCGGTCGACCGCCAGCAAGGCTTCGCCACGGGTTTCGTCGAGCAGGGCGAAGGCGAAATGGCCGGACAGCGCCGCGCAGGCGCGGGCGCCGTGCGTGCGCCACAGGCGCGCCAGGGCGTCGACGCGCTCGCCCCAATGCACGATCAGGAGCCCGTCCTGGTGGTACAGGCTCGCTTCGCCCTGGCTGGCCGCCAGCGCCACCGCGCCCAGGCCGTGACACGCGCTGCGCAGCGGGTGCGCCGCCCCCAGCGGCGCGGCCATCTCGGCTGGCGTCAGGGCCGCCGGCCCGGTCGAGAACCAGCCGCAAAACCCGCTCATGTCGCCACGTCCGCGAACAGCGGCGCCAGTTCGCCGGCCAGCAGCGCGCGGTCGATCTGGCCGTCGCGCGCGCGCGGCAGCGGCGCGCGCCGCACGTCCACCATGGCCGGCAGCATGTGGTGCGGCAGCCGTGCGCGGCAGGCGCCGAACAGGATCGCGGAGTCGAGCCGGGCGCCGGGGCGCGCCGTCGCCAGCACCGCGATCACCTGTCCCAGCACCGGATGGGCGACGCCGACCGCGGCCGCCTCGGCCACCAGGCCGGTGCCGACCACGATCTTTTCGACCTCGCGCCCGCTGATCCGGTAGCCGCCGCTGGTAATAGTGTCGTTGCGGCCCTCGGCCAGGTACAGGTAGCCGTCGAGATCCTTGCGTGCGCCGACGCCGGGCCAGTAGCCCATCTCGCGCTGGGACAGTCCGGGCGCCGGCGGCAGGGAGCGGAACTGCTCGCTGCTGGCGCCGGGATCATTCCAGTAACCGAGCGCAACGAGCGCGCCGCGGCGTACCAGGTCGCCCGCTTCGCCGGGTGCGCATTCGCGCCCGTCCGCGCGCAGCACCTGCCAGTCGGAATACGGCAGCGCGCGGCCGATCGAACCGGGCCGCTCGTCGAGCTGGGCCGGCATCAGGCTGGTCGAGCGGCAGGCCTCGCCGATGTCGTAGAGCAGGTGGATACGGGTGCGCGGCAAGGCCGCGCGCAACTGGGCCAGGGCGCCCGGATCGAGCCCGCCGCCGGCGCAGGCGGCGTAGCGCAGGCAATCGGCGGCGCGGCCCAGGTCGTGCGCGGCCAGCGCGTTCCAGGTGGCCGGGCCGGCGGCCAGGCCGCTGATTTCACCGCGTTCGAGCAGGCGCGCCAGGGCCGCCGTGTCGGGCGGGCTGCCCGCCAGCGGCAGAGCCGCCGCGACCGAATCGAGGACCACGCCGGCGCCGGCCGCGAGCGCGGCGAGCAGCAGGTTCAGGCCGTAGTCCTCATGAAACGGCAGCGCCGCCAGCACCCGGTCGCCCGGCTTGATCCCCAGGCAGCGCGCGCTCGAGGCGGCGCCGGCGACCAGGTTGCGGTGCGACAGCGCCAGCGCCCGCGGCGCGCCGGAGCCGCCGCGGGCGCTGGCCACGCCATAGATCAACGCGCCCAGCGCCGCGCCCGTGGCCGGCGCCTGGCCCGCCCGCGGGGCGGCGGCAAGGAAGCTCTCCCAGCCGAATACCGGCACCGGCAAGCTGCGCGCCGCGGCGCCGCCATGCACGACGAGCGCGCGCAGCGCTGGGCAGTTTCCGAGCTGGCTGCCCAGCCGATCGAGCCCCAGCGCATCGAGTATCAGTACCCGCGCGCCGCAATCGTTCAGGAGCGCGATGGTGGCCGCGGCGTCCTGCAGCGGATCGAGGGGCACGCAGGCGCAGCCGGCGCAGGACGCGCCGAGCAGGGCCGCCACCGCCGGCGTCGAGGGCGGCAGGCGCACCGCAACCCGCTCGCCAGCGCCGACGCCGAGCGTCTGCAACGCCCCGGCGAAGGCGCCGAGCGCGCCCGCCAGTCCCGCATAGCTGATGCGCTCGGCGCCGTGGCGCAGCGCGGTCGCACTCGGCGCCCAGGTGGCCGCCTCTTCCACCAATTCATGTGCCAGCTGGGCCATGTTTTCTCCAATCTTGCTGAACGTAAAAATGCATGATTGAGAAAAACTGCAAACAGGTTATTGACCATCATCAATAGATCTTGCTCGTGTCCAGCTGCGTGGGCGCAAGGTCAGCGGGCGGCAAGCGTGTCTAATTTACATAAATGCATGATCGTGACACCGATAAACCGGCACCGACACGCGCGCCCGCGCGCCGGGCCTCACCAGTGCAGGAGACCCGCGCCCATGAATGCTCCGCTGCTGACCACGCCGCGCGTGGAGCCTTTTTTCTTCGATGCCGAGCCGGGCACGCGCTTTAGCCTGTACCACGCGCCCAATCCCCAGGTCGCGCCGCGCGGAGCGATCCTGTACGTCCACCCCTTCGCCGGGGAATTGAACCGGACCCGGCGCATGGCCGCGATCCAGTCGCGCGCGTTTGCCGCGCTCGGCTACGCGGTCTTGCAGATCGACCTGTTCGGCTGCGGCGACAGTTGCGGCGAGTTCAATGCGGGCCGCTGGCAGATCTGGCGCGAGGACCTGGCGCTGGCGGCCGCCTGGCTCGCCGAGCGCGACAGCGGTCCCCTGACGCTGTGGGGCATGCGCCTGGGCGGCCTGCTGGCGCTTGACGCAGCGGCCCGGATCGCCCCCTGCCGCGTGCTGTTGTGGCAGCCCTACCTGAGCGGGCGCGCCTGCATCAACCAGTTCCTGCGCCTGTCCGAACAGCTGCGCGATCCGGCCCCGGGCGCGCCGCGCAGTACGGCGGCATTGCGCGCCCAGCTGGCCGTGCATGGCGCGATCGAGGTCGGCGGCTTCGAGGTGGCCGTCCCGCTGGTCAAGGCGATCGATGCCTGCGACGCCGCCCATCTGGTGCCGCCGCGCTGCGCCGTCCACTGGTTCGCCCACGGCGGGCCGGCACCGATGAAAGTGGCGGCCGGCGCGGCACGCCTGGCCGAGCATTGGGGACCGGCCGGCGCCACCTTGCACTTTCATCCGCTGGACGGCTCGCCCGATTGGAGCGGTGACGGCGAACTCGACCTGCCTGAGCTGCGCGCCGCCACCTGCAGCCTGTTCTCCGGAGATCCGGCATGAAACTCGAACAACGCGCTCTGCGCTTCCACGCCAGCGGCAACGCCCTGATCGGCATCGTCGACGTCCCCGAGCGCCCGCTGGCGCGCGGCATGCTGATCCTGGCCGATAGCAGCCAGTACCGTGCCGGCAGCGATCGCCAGTTCACCTTGCTCTCGCGCCTGCTGGCGGCGCGCGGCGTGGCCGTGATGCGCTTCGACCGCGCCGGCGCCGGCGATAGCGAAGGGCATGCCAGCCTGCGCGCGCTGGACGACGTCGGCGCGGCACTGAAAGAATTTTCCATTCACGTGCCCGAAATGAAAGAATCTGTCATCCTGGCCGCGGGCGACGCCGCCGCCTGCGCCGCCCTGTACGCGGCCGGCGACGCCCGCATCACCGGCCTGGCCCTGCTCGACCCGCAGCTCCCGCAACGCGATGCGGCGCCCGTCCTGCGCTACCGTCCGCGCCCGTGCGCCGACCGCCTGTTTTGGCGCGCCGCCGCCCAGCCCGGTCCGCAGGTCAGCCCGCGCCTGGCCCGGGCCCTTGCCGGCTTCGCCGGACGCGTGCTGCTGGTCTGCGGCGGCGACGGGCCGGGGGCGCGCGACGCCACCTGCGCGCTTGACGAGCAGCACCCGCGCAGCCGGCGCGTCGAAATCGCCCATGCCGGCCTCGGCGTGCGGCGCAGCGTCTGGCGCGACGCGGTCGCCTTTGCCTGCGCCAGCTGGCTCGGCTCCTGGTGACGCGGGGCGGCAGGGAACGCATCACGGCCAAATCGTCTATAGTGATGCATCTACAAAAATACAATTTGCCATGAAATTTGACGTCGCAATCGTCGGCAGCGGTCTCGCCGGCCTGTCGGTGGCCTTGCATCTCGCGCAAACGCGCAAGGTGGCCATCATTTCGAAACGCGCGCTGCTCGATGGCGCCAGCAACTGGGCCCAGGGCGGCATCGCCGCCGTGCTCGATTCGGGCGACAGCCACGACCAGCACATCGCCGACACTCTGGTGGCCGGCGCCGGCCTGTGCGACGAGGCGGCCACTCGCACCATCGTCGAGCACGGGCGCGAAGCGATCGAATGGCTGATCGAACAAGGCGTGCCGTTTACCCGCGATGCGACGGCCGAACTGGGCTTCCACCTGACGCGCGAGGGCGGCCACAGCCAGCGCCGCATCATCCACGCCGCCGACGCCACCGGCCACGCGGTCCAGGTCACGCTCGAGCAAAAGGTGCGCGCCCATCCGAACATCAGCCTGTTCGAGCAGCACTGCGCGATCGACGTCATCACCTCCGATAAGCTGACCGGCAAGGGCGTCCACGGCGGCGCCCCGCACCTGGTCGGCCAGCCGCGCTGCCACGGCCTGTACGTGCAGGACGAAAAGAGCGGCAAGGTGATCACCTTCGAAGCCGAGCACACCGTGCTGGCCACCGGCGGCGCCGGCAAGGTCTATCTCTACACGACCAACCCCGACACCGCCACCGGCGACGGCATCGCGATGGCCTGGCGTGCCGGCTGCCGCGTCTCGAACATGGAATTCATCCAGTTCCATCCGACCTGCCTGTACCACCCGTATGCCAAGTCCTTCCTGATCACGGAAGCGATCCGCGGCGAAGGCGGCCTCCTGAAACTGCCGCCGGAAGCCGGCGCCGCCGCCGGCACGCGCTTCATGCCGGCCCACGACGAACGGGGCGAGCTGGCACCGCGCGACGTGGTCGCGCGCGCGATCGACTTCGAAATGAAAAAGCGCGGTCTCGATTACGTCAACCTCGACATCAGCCACCAGAGCCCGGAATTCCTGAAGGAGCACTTCCCGACGATCTACGCGCGCTGCCTGGAGCTGGGCATCGACATCACCAAGGAGCCCATTCCCGTGGTGCCGGCGGTCCACTTCACCTGCGGCGGCGTGGTTACCGACCTGGCCGGACGCACCGACATCCCGGGCCTGTACGCGGTCGGCGAAACCGCCTGCACCGGCCTGCACGGCGCCAATCGCCTGGCCAGCAATTCGCTGCTCGAATGCGTGGTGGTCGGGCGCGCCTGCGCCAGCCAGATCGCAGCCGCGCCGCCCGTCCAGAATCCGGTGCTGCCGCCCTGGGACGAAAGCCGGGTCACCAACGCGGACGAGGAAGTGGTCATTGCCCACAACTGGGACGAGCTGCGCCGCTTCATGTGGAATTACGTCGGCATCGTGCGCACCACCAAGCGCCTCGAACGTGCCCAGCACCGCATCAAGCTGTTGAAGGAAGAGATCGACGAGTACTACCGCAACTTCCGCATCACGCACGACTTGCTGGAACTGCGCAACCTGGTCGACGTGGCCTCGCTGATCGTCAACAGCGCGCTGTCGCGCCGTGAAAGCCGCGGCCTGCATTACTCGCGCGACTATCCGGATACGCTGCCGAAAGCCCTGCCGAGCGTGCTGACGCCGGACCGGCGCTGACCCCGACCATGCCTCGCCATGCCCGTCCGCTGGCGACGGGCGTCTTCCCATGCCGATGACCCGCAAACTCACGCTCCCGACCGCGCTGCTGCTGACGGTGCCGCCCCTGCTCTGGGCCGGCAACGCCATCGTCGGCCGCCTGGTGCGCGACGCGGTGCCGCCGATGACGCTCAACCTGCTGCGCTGGAGTATCGCGCTGCTGGTGCTGCTGCCGCTCGGGCGCGCGGTGTTCATGCCCGGCAGCGGCGTGCTGGCGAACTGGCGCCGCTACAGTATGCTCGGCCTGCTCGGGATCGGCCTCTACAACTCGCTGCAATACCTGGCCCTGCAAAGCTCGACCCCGATCAACGTGACCCTGGTCGCCTCCGGCATGCCGGTCTGGATGCTGCTGGTCGGCAGGCTGTTCTACCGGGTTCCCGTCAAACGGCGCCAGATCGGCGGCGCGCTGCTCTCGATACTCGGGGTGCTGGTGGTGCTCTGCCGCGGCGACCTCGGGCAGCTGGCCGCGCTGCGCCTGGTGGCGGGCGACCTGTACATGATCCTGGCGACGATCGCCTGGTCTTTCTATAGCTGGATGCTGATGCAGCAACGCGACGCACCGTCCTTGCGCGCCGACTGGGCCGCCTTCCTGCTGGCCCAGGTCGGCTACGGCGTGCTGTGGTCGGCCGCGCTCTCCGGTGCCGAGTGGGCCGTCAAGGGCGTCGCCATCGCCTGGAGCTGGCCGCTCGCCGCGGCCCTGCTCTACGTCGCGATCGGGCCGGCGATCCTGGCCATGCGCTGCTGGGGCGCGGGCCTGCAACAGGCCGGGCCGACGCTGGGGTCCTTCTTCATCAACCTGACCCCGCTGTTCACCGCGCTTTTGTCGTCCGCCTTTCTCGGCGAAGCGCCGCACCTGTACCACGCGCTCGCGTTCGCGCTGATCGTCGGCGGCATCGCCGTGTCGGCGCGCTGAACCGCGGTCCTTACGGGGCCGGGTTGTACGTCCACCAGACGCTGGCGATCTTCCACCTGCCTTCGCCGTTTTTCATCATCTGCCAGGTCTCGATCCCGTAGTTGCCGACCTTCCCGTCCTCCACGAATTCGTAGTCGAACATCACCCAGGCGACGTTGCGGTCCTGGGTGATCTTGACGTTGTAGAAGCGCTCCTCGAGCGGCTCCTTGCTGTCGCGGACCATGCGCGCGAATTCGTAGAAGGCGCCGGCGCGCAGGCCGTCCGCGCCTGGATGGAGCAGTTCGCGCATCTTCCTGATGCCCTCGGGCGGCGCCGGCGAGACGAAGGGAATGTCCGGGTTGAGCATCAGGGAGGACAGCAGCCGGCTGTCCTTTTTCTTGATCGAGGCCTGGAAATCGGCCACGACCTGGGCGATCTCGCGCTGGTCCTCGGGCGTGCTTGTGTGGCGTCCAATGTGAGCGGGCGTGGCGGCGGGGCTGTCCGCGGCGGCGGCCGGGCCGGCATCGATCATGAACGCACTGAGTGCGGCAAGAACCAGGGCCAGGAATCGCATGTCTTCTCCTTCGTAAGTGGTGGAGCCGCCAAGGTAGCCGCCAGCCCGGGGCCTCGCAACGCGCGTGTGATGAACACCCGGTATCGTGTGTCGGCGCAAGCGCCAAGGGTGCTACGATCCCATCGGAACGGGAGGACGCATCACGATGGCTGAGGGATTCGACGATCACGAACGCGACCACGCCGCGCAGCTGGCGCGCTTTCTGGCGCGCCATCCGAACACGCTGGTGCTGACCGGCGCCGGCCTGTCGACCGCCTCCGGCATTCCCGGCTACCGCGACCGCGACGGCGTGCGCCGTGGCAGGCTGCCGATCCAGGGGCCGGAATTCCGGCGCTCGGCGGCGGTCCAGCGCCGCTACTGGGCGCGCAGCATGGTCGGCTGGCCGCTCCTGGCCGGGGCAGGCCCGAACGCCGGCCACACCGCCCTGGCCGCGCTCGGCGCCGCGGGCCACATCGGTTCCCTGCTCACGCAAAACGTCGACGGCCTGCACCAGCGCGCCGGCAGCGACGCCGTGCTCGAACTGCATGGGAATATCCATGCGGTGCTCTGTCTCGATTGCGGCGCGCGGGTGGCGCGCGCGCTGGTCCAGGCCGAGCTGGTCGCGTCCAACCCCGAGCTCGCGCGCGCCGCGGCCCGGCCGCTGCCGGATGGCGACGCCCAGCTCGAACCGGACTTCCTCGACGACTTCCGGCTGCCGGTATGCGGCGCATGCGGCGGTGCCTTGACCCCGGACGTGGTCTTCTTCGGCGACAACGTCCCGGCCGCGCGCACCGCGAGCGCCCTGGCGCTGATGGAGGCGGCCGACGCCTTGCTGGTGGTCGGCTCGTCGCTGATGGTGTATTCCGGCTTTCGCTTCTGCCGCCTGGCCCAGGCGGCCGGCAAGCCGATCGCCCTGCTCAATCTCGGGCGCACCCGCGCCGACGACATGGCGGCCTTGAAAATCGAAGAATCGGCCGAAGCGCTGCTGCCGCAGGTGGCCGCGCTGCTGCAGCCCGGTCCGGCGCGCGCATCCATGGATTTCGACAACGAAAGGGGAGTATTTTGACGACATCGCACACTGCCAATAGCCGATTGCGCACCGGGCTCGTACTGGGCGGCATCGGATTGCTGGCCTCCTTCCTGTTCGTACGCAGCAAGACGGCCCAGGCCGAACGCGACAATCCGCCGCGCGGCAACTTCGTCGAGGTCGACGGCGTGCGCCTGCATTATCTCGAGCGCGGCCAGGGTCCGGCCCTGGTCCTGCTGCACGGCAATGGGGTATTCGCCAACGACTTCGAATACAGCGGCTTGATGGAGCAGCTGAGCGAGCGCTACCGGGTGATCGCCTTCGACCGTCCCGGCTACGGCTACAGCGAGCGCCCGCGCACCACGCTCTGGACCCCGGACGCGCAGGCGCTGCTGCTGCACCGCGCGCTGCACGAAATCAAGGTCGAGTCGGCGATTGTCGTCGGCCATTCCTGGGGCACGATGGTGGCGCTGGCCATGGGATTGCAGGAACCGGATGCCGTGCGCGGCCTGGTGCTACTGTCGGGCTACTACTACCCTACCCTGCGCCTGGACGTGCCGATCGCCGCCCAGCCGGCGATTCCCATCATCGGCGACCTGATGCGCTATACGGTCACGCCGCTGTTGTCACGCATGCTCTGGCCGCTCGTCACCAGGCACATGTTCGCTCCGATGAAAGTGGCGGACCGTTTCCGCCGCATGGCGCCCTGGATGGCGCTGCGCCCCTGCCAACTGCGCGCCAGCGGCGCCGAGGCGGCCCTCATGGTGCCGGCGGCGATCTCGCTGTCGAAGCGGCTCGACCAGTTGAAGGTGCCGGTGCAGATCGTCACGGGCACGCAGGACAAGGTCGTCACGCCGGCGCGCCATTCCGAACGCCTGCACGATCATCTGCAGGCCGGCGGGCAGTCGAGCGAACTGCATTTGCAGCCGGGCGTGGGGCATATGGTGCATTACGCGCATCCGGAGCAGGTTGTCAGCGCGGTCGATGCGATCGCGGCCCAGGTCGGCGAGCCGATGGCATTGCGCAGTGCGCGCGCCGAAGCCCTGGCGGTGGCGAGCGAAAGCGGGGTGTAAGCCGTGCGCAGGGTGGACGGCAAAGGCGTCCACCCTGGATCGACGGATCAGCCGACGATACGCAGCGAATAATCGGTCGCCTTGACATCCTTGGTCAGGCTGCCGATCGAAATGCGGTCGACGCCCGTCTCGGCAATGGCCCGCACCGATTCCATGTTGATGCCGCCCGACGCTTCCAGCAGCGCGCGGCCGGCATTCACCTTCACCGCCTCGCGCATCAGCGCCAGGTCGAAATTATCCAGCAAGACCGACGTGACGCCCGCCGCCAGGGCTTCCTCGAGCTGGGCGATGGTCTCGACTTCGATCTGCACCGTCACGCCCGCGTTCAGGGCGGTGGCATTGGCCAGCGCGCGCGTCACGCCGCCGGCGGCGGCGATGTGGTTTTCCTTGATCAGGATGCCGTCGTACAGGGCCATGCGCTGGTTCTTGCCGCCGCCGACGCGCACCGCGTATTTTTGCGCCTGGCGCAGGCCAGGCAGCGTCTTGCGGGTGTCGAGGATGGCGGCCTGGGTGCCGGCGATCAGGTCGACATAGCGGCGCGTGGCGCTGGCCACGCCCGAGAGCAGCTGCATGAAGTTCAGGGCCGCGCGCTCGGCGGTGAGCAGCGAGCGCGGCGAGCCTTCGATGGTGCAGACCACGCTGTCCTTGGCCATCAGGTCGCCTTCGGCATACTGCCAATCGATCTCGATGTCCTGGTCGAGCGCCAGCATCACGCCCTCGAACCAGGGCGCGCCGCACAGCACGGCCGCTTCGCGCACGATCACGCGCGCCCTGGCACGCGGCTCGTCGGGCACCAGCTTGCCGGTCAGGTCGCCCGTGCCGATGTCTTCCAGCAGCGCGGCGAGGATGTTTTGTTCGAACGCGGCCTGCAGCTTGTCGTCGAAGGCGGCGTGCGGATTATTCAGTGTCGTCATGCGGGACCCACATTCGAAAACAGGTTGGTGTTGTGCTCGAGCGCGCCGCTAGGCAGCGCTTGCGCCTTCCTGGCGGCGGCGAAATCGAGCATGCGGTCGATCGCGCGCACGGCTTGCACGCCGATCGCCGGATCGACGAAGACCTCGTTCGCGCCCGATTCCAGCACCTCGGCCAGGTTCTTCAGGCCGTTCATCGCCATCCACGGGCAATGCGCGCAGCTCTTGCAGGTGGCGCTGTTGCCGGCGGTCGGCGCTTCGATGAAGTGCTTGCCCGGCGCGGCGGCGCGCATCTTGTGCAGGATGCCGTTGTCGGTGGCGACGATGAAGTGGGTCGCCGGCAGCGAGACCGCGGCGTTGATCAGCTGCGTGGTCGAGCCGACCACGTCGGCCTGGGCCACCACATTGGCCGGCGACTCGGGGTGCACCAGCACCTTCGCGTCCGGATACTCGGCCTTGAGCAGATCGAGTTCGATGCCCTTGAACTCGTCGTGCACGATGCAGGAGCCCTGCCAGAGCAGCATGTCGGCGCCGGTTTGCTTCTGGATATACGAGCCGAGGTGGCGGTCCGGGGCCCACAGGATCTTCTTGCCCTGCTCGTGCAGGTGCTTGACGATATCGAGGCCGATCGAGGACGTCACCATCCAGTCGGCGCGCGCCTTGACGGCCGCGCTGGTGTTGGCGTACACCACGACCGTGCGGTCCGGATGCTGGTCGCAAAAGGCCGCGAATTCGTCCGCCGGGCAGCCCAGGTCGAGCGAACAGGTCGCCTCCAGGTCCGGCATCAGGATGGTTTTTTCGGGGCTCAGGATTTTCGCCGTCTCGCCCATGAAGCGCACGCCGGCGACGACCAGGGTCTTGGCCGGATGATCGCGGCCGAAGCGCGCCATTTCGAGCGAATCGGAGACGCAGCCGCCGGTTTCCTCGGCCAGGTCTTGCAGGTCAGGGTCGACGTAGTAGTGGGCCACGAGGACCGCTTCTTTTTCCTTCAGCAGACGGCGGATGCGGTCCTTGAGTTCAACCTTTTCTTCGGCCGATGGCGTGGCCGGGAGACGCGCCCAGGCTTGGGCGGTGCAGGCATTGCCACCCTGGGGGTGGTCGTAGTCGTAGGTCTGGATGGGCAGGATGTTCATGCGATGTTGGGCTCACATTGAGTTTCAGCCGGGCTGCAGCTGGTTGAACGCGTGGACGGCAGAGCCGTCCACCCTACAGTACTTAGTCGATACCCTGGCTGGTCAGGTACTCTTCGTAGGTGCCGCGGAAATCGACGACTTCGTTTTCCTTCACTTCCAGCACGCGCGTGGCGAGCGAGGAGACGAATTCGCGGTCGTGCGACACGAAGACCAGGGTGCCTTCGTATTTGTCGAGCGCGATGTTGAGCGACTCGATCGACTCCATGTCCATGTGGTTGGTCGGCTCGTCGAGCAGCATCACGTTGTGACGGCCCAGCATCAGCTTACCGTACATCATGCGGCCCTTTTCGCCACCGGAGAGCACCTTGACCGACTTCTTGACTTCGTCGCCGCCGAACAGCAGGCGGCCCAGGATCGAGCGCACGGCCAGGTCGTCGTCGCCTTCCTTGGTCCAGCGGCCCATCCAGTCGGTCAGGATGGCGTCGGTCGGGAATTCCTCGGTCGGATCCTGCGGCATGTAGCCGACGCTGGCGTTCTCGGCCCACTTGGTGCGGCCATGGTCGGCATCCAGGCCGGTGACGTCCTTGCCGCCGATGCAGCGCAGCAGCGTGGTCTTGCCGGCGCCGTTGGCGCCGATGATGGCAACGCGCTCGCCGGCCTCGATCATGATCGAGAAGTTCTTGAACAGCGGACGGTCATAGGCCTTGGTGAGGCCCTCGGTCTCCACCGCCAGGCGGTGCAGCTTTTTCTCGCCCTCGAAACGCACGAAGGGATAGGCGCGCGAGGACGGCTTGAAGTCCTCGATCTTGATCTTGTCGATCATCTTGGCGCGCGAGGTTGCCTGGCGTGCTTTCGACTTGTTGGCCGAGAAGCGGCGCACGAATTCCTGCAGTTCGGCGACCTTTTCCTTGGCCTTGGCATTGTTCGACAACTGCTGGTTGCGCGCCTGGGTCGAGGCCAGCATGTAGTCGTCGTAGGAGCCCGGGTACACCTTCAGCGTGCCGTAATCCATGTCGGCGATGTGGGTGCAAACCTGGTTCAGGAAGTGGCGATCGTGCGAGATGATGATCATCGTCGAGTTACGCTGGTTCAACACGTCTTCGAGCCAGCGGATCGTGTTGATGTCGAGGTTGTTGGTCGGCTCGTCGAGCAGCAGGATGTCGGGATTCGAGAACAGGGCCTGGGCCAGCAGCACGCGCAGCTTCCAGCCTGGCGCCACGGCGCTCATCGGTCCCTGGTGCAGCTCGCTGGCGATTTCCAGGCCCAGCAGCAGTTCGCCGGCGCGCGCTTCGGCCGAGTAGCCGTCGTATTCGGCAACCTTGCCTTCGAGCTCGGCTGCGCGCATGTAGTCGTCGTCGGTCGCTTCCGGATTGGCGTAGATGGCGTCGCGCTGGGCGATGGCGTCCCACAGCTCGGTGTGGCCCATCATGACCACGTCGAGCACGCGCACGTCTTCGTAGGCGAACTGGTCCTGGCGCAATTTACCCAGGCGCTCGCCCGGGTCGAGGCTGACGTTGCCGGCCGACGGTTCGAGGTCGCCGCCGAGGATCTTCATGAAGGTCGATTTGCCGCAGCCGTTCGCGCCGATCAGGCCGTAACGGTTGCCATCGCCGAACTTGACGGAGATGTTCTCGAAGAGCGGCTTGGCGCCGAATTGCATGGTGATGTTAGCTGTGGAGAGCACTGATAAAGCCTTGTAAAAGATGGGTATGGCGAGGTATGCGATTAACCGAGTATTTTACCATCGCGCGCCGCCCGGCGTGGCGCGGGCTTCAGGCAAGCGTCGGGTAGTCGCTCAGGCTCAGCCGGAAGCCGTCCTGGTTCGACAGCAGCGTCGCCTGCGCGCCGAACGGAATCGTGACCCGGCGCGGAATATGGCCGAACGACAGGCCCGTGAGCACGGGTATCGGCAACGTCTGGCGCAGGTAGGCCAGCATGGCGTCGAAATCGTAGCCATTGTCCATCGGCCCGAGGCGGTAACCGGAAAAATCGCCCAGCACCAGTGCCTGCTGGCGTGCCAGCACCCCGGCCTGCATCAGTTGCAGCAGCATGCGCTCGACCCGGTACGGGTGCTCGGCAATATCCTCGACGAACAGGATGCCGTTGTCGATACGGGGGAACCATTCGGTGCCCAGCAGCGACACCAGCATCGCCAGGTTGCCGCCCCAGATGGTACCGCCCGCTTCCACGCGCGGATTGCCGGCGGCCGCTTCGACGATGGTGTGGGTGGGGCCGGCCAGGCAGGACCAGAAATCGTCGAGCGTGAAGGCGATCGGTTCGGGCGCGCCGAAGTCGGCGGCGGCAAACGGCCCGGCATAGCTCATGGCGCCGGCTTTCGCGTACAGGCCCATGTGCAGCGCGGTGAGGTCGGAGTAGCCGACGAACAGCTTGCCGCTGGCGGCCAGGCGCGCGAAATCGATGGCCGGCATCAGGCGCGTCAGGCCATAGCCGCCGCGCACCGCCATCACGATGTCGACCTCGGGATGCTCGGCCGCCGCATACAGGGCGGCCAGGCGCGCCGCGTCGGTGCCGCCGAAGCGCTGGTGGATGGCGCCGTGGTCGTAGTAGTTGTGCACGCGGCAGCCGCGCGATTCCAGGTAAGCGATGCCGCGTTCGACGGCGAGCGGATCCGGCAGATAGCCGGCGGGCGCCAGGATGGCGACGCCGAGTTCGGTTGTAGTCACTGAGAGGTCACTGCCTGACGAAGAGCAGCGGTGTTGGGCTGGCGCTCATCTTACCGCGCGCGTTGGCGTCGATCAAGGCGAGCATCCGCTCGTTGAGCTGGGCCGGCAGGTCGTGGCCCATGCCCTGGATGACTTCCAGGCGCGCGCCCGGCACCTGGGCCGCCGTGTCTTCGCCGCAGGCCAGCGGCACCAAAGGGTCGGCCGCGCCGTGGATGACGAGGGTGGGCGCCGTGATGGCGCTGAGCAGCGCGCTGCGTTCCGGCGCCGTGCTGACCGCCAGCATCTGGCGCAACTCCCCCGCCGGGCAATAGCAGCGGCGCACGGCCCGCGCGGCGCGCCGGCGCAGCTGCTTTTCCGGCGTCGGATAGGCCGGGCTGCCGATCGCCTGCTGCAAGGCGACGGCCGCATCGATGATGGAATCGACGTCGTTCGGCCTGGCCGGGCGGGCCAGCTGGGCCTGGCGCAGGCCGGCGGCCGGCCCCGGCAGGCCGCGCTTGCCGCTGCTCGACATGATCGACGTGAGACTGAGGGTGCGCTGCGGATGGCGCGCGGCGAGGATCTGCGCCACCATCCCGCCCATCGCCACGCCGACCAGGTGGGCGCGCGCAACGCCCAGCGCGGACAGCACGCCGAGCGCATCCTCGGCCATGTCGTCGAGCCGGTAAGCCGGCCGTAGCGGCAGTTTCAGGTGCGCGCCGAGCCAGCGCCAGACGCGGTTCGGTTGGCCTGCGCGCTCGAATTTGGTGGACAGTCCGCAGTCGCGCTGGTCGAAGCGGATCACGTAAAAGCCGAGCTCGACCAAGCCGTCGACGAATTCGTCGGGCCAGCTGGTGAGCTGCATGCCGAGCCCGTGCACCAGCAGGACCGGCGCGGCCTTGGCATCCCCGGCGGTATCGAAGGCGATGCGGATCCCGTTGGCGGTCAGTGTGGGCATGGACTCGGGACCGGCGCCTCGGGTGCGCGCCGGCATGGTGGTGAAATCAAGGCGGATCTCCCGCTGCCCAAGGCGGCAGCACGAAACCAGCATAGCATTTTCACCGCGCGCACGGCGCCCATGGCGCTGCGCGTACCAGGCCACGGGGGGAAGTGCGGCTAGGGTGCGACGCTTCGGCGTGCGGCGGCGCGTCGTTCGGCGAAGAAGCCCTTGAGCATGCTGCTCGCTTCTTGCGCCAGGACGCCGCCGATGACCTCGGTGTGGTGGTTCAGCACCTCGTGCGCGAACAGGTCGAGGACCGATCCGCAGACGCCGGTCTTGGGATCGGTGGCCGCGAACACGACGCGCGCCAGGCGCGCATGCATCATCGCGCCCGAGCACATGGCGCAGGGTTCGAGCGTGACGTACAGTTCGCATCCGGGCAACCGGTAGTTGCCCAGTTTTTCGGCCGCCAGGCGCAGCGCCACGATCTCGGCGTGCGCTGTCGGATCGTGGCGCCCGATCGGCTGGTTGTAGCCGACGGCGATGACTTCGCCGTCCTTGACCACGACGGCGCCGACCGGCACCTCGCCTTGGCCGCGTGCGATCTCCGCCTGCGCCAGGGCCAGGCGCATGAAGGCCAGGTCGGCCGGGCTGGCCTCGACCGTCGCGGCCTCAGGCAGCGGCAGGCTGTCAGGCATCGGTGATCTCGGCCCAGCAGTTCGGGGTTTCGTGGAGTACCAGCTTATGCAGGTGCAGGCCGGTGCCGAAGCGGTCGGTGTAGGCCGCTTTCAGGATACCGAAGGCCACTTGCGCCAGGTTTTCCACGGTCGGGATGCGGTCGATCACGACCGTCTTGTGGCCAGGCAGGCTGGCCAGGAACTCGCGCACCTTGTCGTCCTTTTCGTAGACGATGAAGGCGTGGTCCCAGACGTCGACCAGATGTTCCTTGGCCAGCGCCTTGATGTCGGAAAAGTCCATGATCATGCCGTTGTCGGAATTGCCTTCGGCCTGGATGACGGCGCCGACGAGGGTAATTTCGAGCGTGTAGCGGTGGCCGTGCAGGTTGCGGCACTGGCTTTTATGGTCGGGAATCCGGTGTCCTGCATCGAATTCGAGCTTGCGGGTAATGGTGAGCATCAGCTTAGGGAATCTGTAAAAGTTTATGGGTCTGGAGGCTGAGCTTCCACTTCGGGTTGCTGCGGCAGGTTTCGATCGCGAGCCGCGTATTTTGCGCGGCAAACAGGCCATCCATGGGCTGGACGAAGAAATTGTCGAAGTCGAGATGCTCGTAGGCGGCCAGGTCCTGGTTCGCCTGCGGGATCACGACCTTGATTTCATTGCCCTTTTCGACGACCAGCGTCGATCCCATCTTCGGGCTGACGCAGATCCAGTCGACCCCCGGCGGCACCGGCAAGGTACCGTTGGTTTCGATGGCAATCATGAAACCCTTCGCGTGCATGGCCGCGATCAAGGCCTCGTCGAGCTGCAGCAGCGGTTCGCCGCCGGTGAAGACGACGTATTTGCTGGGCGCGTGGGTGGCGGGCCAGAGGCTGTCGATCTCGCTCGCCAAGGCCTCGGCGTCGCGGAACTTGCCGCCGCGCTCGCCATCGGTGCCGACAAAATCGGTGTCGCAGAAGGTGCAGATGCTGCTTGCGCGGTCCTGCTCGCGCCCGGTCCACAGATTGCAGCCGGAGAAGCGGCAAAATACGGCCGGCCGGCCGGCATGGGCGCCCTCGCCCTGCAAGGTGTAGAAAATCTCTTTGATGCTGTAAGTCACGGTAAGCCTCTCGTCAACCGGCCATTATAACCGCGCGCCACCGGGCTTGCCGAGTGCCGGCCGCAGTTCCGCCGCCAGTTGTTGCGCTTGCCATACGGCATTGGTGTTGACTATCGACAAGACAAATCGCGGCGACAAGCGGTAACTTGATTACCGGAAAGTTCTGATAACCCGTCAGAAAGGAGCGTCATGAAAAGCGTCATCGCCAGGACCGCCGGCCATCTCCCCGCCATCGCGACGCTCTTTGCCTGCGCGGTCGGTGCCGCCGCCACCGTGTCGACGCCGAGCCTGGCGACGCTGACGACGATCCTGTGGCTGCTTGGCGCGGGAGGGGCGATCTGCCTGCTGCTGCGGCGCGCGATCGATGCCGACGACCGCACCCGCGAGCTGAGCGCGCGCCTGGCCCGCGAACAAGACCTGCGCCGTTCGCTGGAGACGATCCTGGCCGATACCCAGACCGTCCTGTCGAAAGTGGTGCGCCAGCAGGAAAGCGCGCGTGACAGCGAGCGCGACCGGATTGCGCGCGACATCCACGACGAACTCGGCCAGACCCTGGTGACCCTGCGCGTCGAACTCTGCCTGCTGCAAGTCGCCTCGAACGGCATCCACCCGTCGGTGCATGCGAAGACGGTGGCCATGATCGGCACCCTCGACCGCGCCCTGCAGGCGCTGCGCGCGGTCGTGAGCGAACTGCGACCGCTCCCCGTCGGCGAAGGCCTGCGCCTGGCCATCGAGCGCCAGCTGGAAGAGTTCACGCGCCTGAACGGCATTGGTCACCAGCTCGACATCGCTCCCGGCGCCCTGGCCGCGTCCGCCGGCGCCGCCCAGGACAGCGACGCCTTGTTGTACCGGGTGTTGCAGGAAGCGCTGGCCGAAGTCGCACGCCAGGCCGGCGCGACCATGGTTCAGGTGGCGCTCGAACGCGGCAGCGCCGCCCTGACGTTGCGTGTGAGCGACAACGGCACTGGCGAACGGTGCGCGCAGGCGCCGTGCGACTGTGGCCTGGCCGGGATGCAGGAGCGCATAGAGGCAGTCGGCGGCGCCCTGCGTATCGACGCCGGCGCCGCCGGCGGCACGGCCCTGTCGCTGACCCTTCCCTGCCCGCGCAGCCTGGCGGTGGGATGAAAGTCAATCCGGCGCAAATTGCTCCAAATCAATAAGGTAGACCTGCTGCGGTTGCAGAATCGGCTCTTGTCAGCAATCAATAGATTGCTCAACGGAATCCCAAAAAGGCCGACTGATGACCAGTACAGCGATGCAGCGCGCGTTCAATCCCGCAAGCGAGTCCTTGCCCGGCATGGCAATCTCCGCCGCGGCCAGCCCGGCCGCTACCGTCCCCGGCCCGCACCCGGGCAACCTGCCCTGCGCGATCGCGCCGGCCGCCGACCTGGCGTTCGCCTACCAGCTGATGGAAATGCTGGCGATACCCGCCTTCGTGCTCGACAGCCAGGCCCATGTGCTGATCTGGAACCGTGCCTGCGAGCGCCTGACCGGCGTGCCGGCCAATGAAATCGTCGGCACCGATCACCATTGGCGCTGCTTTTACGACGAGCCGCGCCCCACCCTGGCCGACCTGGTGATCCAGAACCGCCTCGACGAAATCCGCCATATCTATCCGCGCCATGGCAGGCCCGACGGCGGCGCCTCGCCGCTGTCGGTCGAGACCTGGTGCGACATGCCGCGTGTCGGCAAGCGCCGTTACCTGGCCGCCGACGCCAGCCCGATTTTCGACGATAGCGGCCGCCTGAAGGCCGTCGTCGAAACCCTGCGCGACCTGACCGAAGAAAGAATGGCCCAGCTCGCGCTGGAAAAACTCGCCAGCCGCGACGGGTTGACAGGTCTCGCCAACCGCCGCTGCTTCGACGATACGCTGGCCGCCGAATGGGCACGTGCCCAGCGCCTGTGCGCGCCAATCTCGCTGTTGATGGTGGATGTCGACAATTTCAAGGCCTACAACGACGCCAACGGCCACCTGGGCGGCGACGAATGCCTGAAACGCATCGCCACCGCGGTGGCCAGCGAGATGCGCGCCAACGACCTGGTGGCGCGCTACGGCGGCGAGGAATTCGCCGTGATCCTGCCGAACCAGTCCCTGAAAGGCGCGGCCATCGTCGCCGAGCGCATCCGCCGCCGGGTCGAGAGCCTGGAATTGCCGAACGGCCTGGCGCCGCTGCGTCGGGTGACGGTCTCGATCGGCGCCGCCACGGCGATTGTCGGCCCCGACAACTGCGCCAGCGAACTGGTGGCGACCGCCGACGCCGCGCTGTACCGCGCCAAGCATCTCGGACGCAACCGCATCAGCCTGCCGCTTGCCGAGGGCGACTGACAGGCATCGATGCGTCGCATGCAAAAAGGGCGCCTCGCGGGCGCCCTTGGTGTTGACTTCCGACTACCGATTACTTGGTGATCTTGTCCCAGCCGTGACGCACGGCCGCCTTGATGTCTTCCCAGGTCGAGCCGGTGTTGCCGACGTTGCGGCTTTCCCAGTCGCTGCGCAGGTCGGTTTCGACTTCATCCCATGGACGATTGCGGTACATCTGGCTCTCGCGCATCTGGGTGCCGTAGCTGTAGGCCGGCTTGTAGCTGTCGTAGTCGCCCTTGCCGCTGTAGGTCGCGCTGTAGTGCTTGCGGTAGTAATCGTCGTCCACCAGGCTCGAGGTCGATCCCATGCCGCTCATCGAAGTCTCGCTCGAGGTGTCGAGGCCACGCGAAAACACGCGCACGCCCGGGCGCTGGACTTCGCGCTTGCTGATGTTCATGCCGGACATCCCGCTTCCGGTGTCGCGCTGCTGCGAACCGAGAGCGGACGATCCCGTCTGCGACCCTTGCAGGTTCGACCGGGTGGCGGCCGAGCCTTCGAGCGAGGACCCGGACAGCGAGCCGGCCTGGTTTTGCTGCAGGCTGCTGCCGGTGCCGGCGCCATAGCTGCCGACGGACAGTTCGTCGCGCGTGCCCATTGGCTCCTGGTAGGTGGTGCCCATCGGGACCGGGTCGTTCAGCGACTGCTGGTTCAGCGGCAGGCGGTCCGGGTCGGACTGGAGCGACATCGACTGGCCGCCGCTCATGCTGCGTGCTCCACCCATCATGGCGCCGGAACCCTCGGTCATGCCCCATTTTTCGGACTGCTCGTCGATGTCGATCGGACCGAAGCGCTCGACGATGTCGGCCGCGCGTTCCACTTCCGGCTCGCTGTCGGTGTTCACGGTCAGCACGTGGTTGCCGCGCTCGACTGCGCTCGCGTACTTGGTGCTGTGTTCGTCCGTGTCCGCGCCGAAGATATCGGCGAAGAAGTTCTTGATGCTTTCGCCGATGCCCGGCTCGTGGTCAGTGGAAGCGGAAGGCGCGGCGCCGGATGTGCTCGACATCGAGCCGCCCGGTGCGCTTTCGTCGCCGTGCGACAGACGCACTTCGCTGCTCGAGAAGCCCGACGACAGCAGTTCGTTCTTGGCGCTGACGGCATCGTTATGGTTGTCGAAAACGGCGATCAAAGTATGTTGCATGATGAATCCTCCAGATAGTATCGGTTGCTTCATTGGCGGGGTGCCGGATTCGTCGACAGGTTCGACGCTGATCTCTCCGGCTTTCAAGACCATTTCCTTCTGCTGATGTTCTTTGCGACGCAACCAGTCGATGCAAAACGCAGGGTCCAGCGGCGCTCTGGCTGCGGGCGCGAGAGGCATTCAGAGTACCCCAAACGGACGCGGCACCGCACACCATTGACTCCCGTAAATGTTGAGGTAATAAAAATCGGAAAATCGCAGAGCGCGCGTCAATACGGGCGAAACGCCGCGCGCGGGCGGCGCCGACCGCAGCGCAATCGGGAACGATCCGATCCGCATAATCGGCGCCGGCGCGGGCAACAAAAAGGGCCTCGAGCGAGGCCTTGGGAGTGCGGTTTCGACGCCTAGTTGAACGGGTTGTCGACTTTCGCCACCACCGGCGGCGGCAATTGGTCCGGCAGGTCCTGGCCCGCCAGTTTGTCGACCACAGCGTCGATCACTTCCTTCAGGCGCTGGGCATGCGCCAGGCCCGTTTTGTCGAACGTGAGGTCGACGTCGCCCGAGATGGTGATGCGGTCAAGCCGGTTCTCGATCATCAGGTTGTCCACTTGCAGGACGTCCGCTTCATTCGCATACGGCACAAAGGTTTTCTTTTTCGCGGTCATGTGTGGCTCCGGAGTTCATCAGGGGAAAAGGCGCGGGAAAAGATCTGCCACTTCGACTTCTTCTGGCGGATCTTCGGCAGGTTCAGCATGCGTTCCTTTTGCTGGCGCGTCAGCGAAGGCAGGAATTCGATGCCGACGATGCGTTCGAGTTCGGCCACCGGAATCACCTGGATATCGGCGTGGGCGCGGTTCTCGGTGAACCAGGCGGCGGCCAGCTTCTGGCGCGGGCTGTAGACGACCTTGTACAGGTGGGTCGGCACCAGCACGTTGCCGACCTTGCGCAGGTCGGTGCCGATGAAGGCCGGGCCAGTGATCACGTACAGCTGCCCTTCCTTCTTCGCCATCTTGCGCACCGCGCCTTCGATCGGCGCCCAGATGTGGCGATTGTGGTCGCCGTCCTGGGGCACCATATTGGCCAGCGTAAAGCTCTCGCGCTGGGTGGTGGGGTCAGGCATGTCGCCGTTCGGCGTCATGTGGCCGCGGTCGTAGCCGCTGCGCGCGTAGTCGTTCAGTTCGGCGCGCTGCTCGCGCGGCAGGCGCGCCTCGGGATGGAAGGCATTGTCGCGCTTCAAGCCCTGGGCCGCGGCCACGTTGTCGGCGCGCAGGTTCTCGGCCGACCACAACGGCGTGCGCGTGATCCCCGAATGCATCACGCCGAACACGCCGTAGCACAGCTCGCGCGTGGCCACCGCCAGCTTCTGGTTGCGGATCTCCGGCGCGCGGCCATCCGCATAATGGTCAGGACAGTTTGACGCCAGCGCCAGCGCGGGCGCCAGCAGCGCCGCCAGGAAGGCGGCTTTGATACCTGTTTTCTGCAACATGGATGAGTCGAAAGTGTGTGTCAAGACGGCATTGTAGCCGACACAAAATATCGACGGCGGGCGCATGGCGTGGCCCTCGCTGGCGTCAATACGCCCGCACGATAGGCGGCGAAGCTCCACTTCTCGTCGGAAATGCACTAGAATTGCCGCTCTCTCGACAACATTCCATACCGGAAACAACCACCGTCAATGGAAAAGGTCCCGTTCCCGGAGGAGCTACGACGCTTTGTGCTGACCAGCATTCCGTCCGTACCCTTCCTCGAGGCATTGCTTATCTTGCGCGCCAATCCTGCGCAGCAATGGCACGCCGACACGCTGGCGCAGCGCCTCTACGTGCGCGAGCGCACCGCGCAAGCCCTGCTCGACGATCTGTGCCGGGCCGGCATGGCCGCGCCCTGCTCGCCGCCGCATGCGCACTGTTACGAGTACCACCCGTCGTCGCCGCAACTGGGCGAGCGCATCGACGCCCTGGCCGACCTGTACGCGCGGCACCTGGTCGAAGTCACCCATCTCATCCATTCTTCCCTCGATCGCAAGGCCCAGCAATTCGCCGACGCCTTTAAACTGCGAAAGGATACGTAAGTGGCGGTCACCATCTATCTCCTGTGCATCCTGACCTCGCTGGCCTGCACCTGGCTGCTGCTGGCCAGCTACCGGCGCACGCGCTACCGCCTGCTGTTCTGGAGCGGCGCCTGCTTCGCGGTGATGACGCTGAATAACCTGTTCCTGCTGCTCGACAAGATCGTGTTCCCGGACATCGATTTCCTGCCGGCGCGGCTGGTGAGCGCGCTGCTGGCGACCTGCCTCTTGCTGTACGGCCTGATCTACGAGAAGGAGTGACATGACCGACCTGATTACCGGCGCCATCAGCATGGGCTCGCTCGTCATCGCCCTGTTCTTCCTGCGCTTCTGGCGCGACTCCGGCGACCGTTTCTTTCTCTGGTTTGCGCTCTCCTTCTTCATCGAGGGCCTGCATCGCCTGTATTCGGCCCTGCATGACGCCGGTGCCGAGGACTCGCCCCTGCACTACCTGATCCGCCTGCTGGCCTACGGCCTGATCATCTGGGCCATCCTGGAAAAGAACCTGCCGCGCGGACGCGAACGCAAGTAGCGTGCGCCCGCGCCGGGCGGGCTCGGACATAATCGGTCATGTGAACATTTTGATATGGAGAAGCACATGACGACCACCGATCCACGCCAGCAGCCGCAATCGCCGCAAGCGCCCGCCGACGCCAACAAGCGCTCGGAGAATTTGCTGCCGGGCGAAGAAGGGGCCGAGGATGGCCGCTTTGAAGTGGCCGAGGAAGTCAACCTCGACATCCAGTCCGACGATACGCGCCGCGTCGGCCAGCTGCCCGGCAGCGTCACCGAGTCGATGCCCGACACGCTGCAGACCGAGGTCAAGGACGGGAACCGGGGCACGCCCTGATCCCCGGCCTTGGCGCCTAGGCCTGCACGCCCATTTTCAATCCCTCGATGGTATGCGCCTGGACGATCGGCTCGAGCCGGTCGACGACGCGGCAGGTGATATGGCGGCGTAGCTCGGGCGCCAGGCTGTCGTAGTAGGCGCGCGTGAACTGGAGGTCGTGCTTGTCGGCGTTGCGCGCATCGGGCGCGTCGACGCCGAGCACGAATACCGGGCGCGAGCGGTTCGATTCGTTCGCCGTGCCACGGTGGATGGTGAGCGCCGAACGCGCCGAGATGTCGCCCATCTTCGGCAGTTTGCGCTGGGCGCGTGCCTGGTAGCGCGGCCAGAGTTCGAGCGGCGGGAACATCGGATCGCCCTCGCCCAGGTCGTCCCACTGGGTGCCGGGCGCGATCTCGAACGGGCCCATGTCCTCGGTCACGTCGACGGTGGTGATGTTGAAGGCCAGGGAATTGAGGCGCCGCCCGACCAGGGTCGCCTCGGGCGAGCGGAAGTCGCGGTGCCAGGGCTGGTGCAGCGCGCCGGGACCGGGCACGTCGAAACCCGCTTCGACCACGCGGTAGTCCGGCCCCAGGACCGCGCGGCACACCGCCACCACCCACGGGTGGCTGACGATATCGACGAAACCGGCAATGCGCTCCGGATGCACTTCCACGTAATAGCGGTTCGGCCCGCGCGCGAGCGCCCCGCCCGGCTGGCGCCGGGCTTCGTCGAACAGGGTGGCGAGGTCCTGCCCGAGCCGTTCGACCCAGGCACGCTCGAAGGCGCCCTTGCAGGCGATGATGCCGTCGCCATACAGGCCGCCCATGATGGTGGCGACGTCATAGGTGTCGGTGTCGGCGGCGGTGGCTGGACTGGTCATGGCGCTCTCCTCTTTTTCGGGCGCTTCATGGTACTGCGAAACCGGCAGTGCGGCGCGCACGGCGGCGCCAGGCTACCAGTCCAGCGTGAGCAGGAGCGCCCCCATGCGCGGCCAGCACAGCTGGCTGATCTGGTCGCGGTCGGCCCAGCGAAAGCTGTCCATCTCCGGCGTCGGCTTGCCGGTTTTCGCATGCGGAAAATAGCTGCTGCAGGCCAGGTGGGCCAGGTCGCCCAGTTCGTCGCCGGCCTCGACCCGGAACAGGTGCAGTCCCTTGTCGCGCCGGTAGTCGAATTCGCCCAGGTCCTGGAAGCGCGCCGCGTCGAAGGCCACGCCGGCTTCCTCGCGCAATTCGCGCATCGCCGCCTCGAGCGAGGTTTCGCCGGGGTCGCGCATGCCTTTCGGGATATCCCAGGCGGCGGTGTGGGTCACGTGGCAGACCAGCAGCTGGCCGCGCTCGTTGAGCACCAGGGTGCCGCAGGAAACCGTGCGCCTGCTCATGGGCGTCCTTCGAGCGCCGTGGCGAGCGCCTGCTCGAGTGATTCGCGGCTGACCGGCTTGGTCAGGTGCTGGTCGAAGCCGGCCTGCTCCGACAGCGTCATGTCGGAGGCCGCGCCCCAGCCGGTCAGCGCGACGAGCATGGTGCCGTGCAGTTCGGCGCTGGCGCGCACCGCGCGCGCCACTTCATGGCCGTTCATGCCGGGCAGGCCGATATCGAGGAAGGCCAGGTCGGGCTTGAAGGCGCGCGCCTGCGCCAGGCCCGCCGGGCCGTCGTGCGCGATGCGCGTGTCGTGACCGAGCGCGTCGAGAAAAGCGACCAGGCTCTCGGCGGCGTCGAGATTGTCGTCCACGACCAGGATCCGCAGCCGGCGCGCGCTCGCCCCCGTGGCCGGCGCAGCGGCCGCACTGCCCACGGCGCCGGCGCCGCGCTGGAGCGGCAGGCGCACCGTGAAGGTGCTGCCGCGCCCGCGGCCGGCGCTGAAGGCATGCACCCGGCCGCCGTGCAGCTCGACCAGCCGGCGCACCAGCGACAGGCCGATCCCGAGCCCGCCCTGGGCGCGGTCGAGGCTGCTGCGCACCTGGGTAAACATCTCGAACACCGAACCGATCGCGTCGGGCGCGATGCCGATCCCGCTGTCGGTGACGGCCACCACCGCCTGGCGCTCCTCGCGCCAGGCCGCCAGCGCGATGCGTCCGCCGCCGGGCGTGTACTTGGCGGCGTTGTTCAGCAGGTTCGACAGCACTTGCACCAGGCGCGTCAGGTCGGCCTCGAGCGGCAGCGCTTCGTCCGGCAGTTGCACGTCGAGCTGGTGCGCGCCGGCCTGGACCAGCGCCGCGCTCGACTCGAGCGCCATCGCGACCGCGGTGCGCAGGTCGATCGCTTCCTTTTTCAGTTCGATCCGCCCGCGCGTGATGCGGGCGACGTCGAGCAGGTCGTCGACCAGGTGGATCAGCTGGCCGAGCTGGCGGTCCATCATCCCGTGCACCCGGGCCGCGCTGGCGGCCGCCGTGGCGGGATTGGCCGGGGCCATGCGCAGCAGGTCGAGGCCGGTGCGGATCGGCGCCAGCGGATTGCGCAGCTCGTGCGCCAGCGTGGCCAGGAATTCGCTCTTGCGGTGATCGGCCTCGGACAGGTCGGCCGCGATGCGCCGCAATTCGTCCTCGGCGCGCTTTTGCGCGGTGATGTCGCGCGTGATCGTCGCCAGGCCCAGGTGCGCGCCGTCGGCGCCATGCACGGCGAAGCCCTTGAAATAGACGGGCACCGCGGCGCCCTCTTGCACGGTGGCGAAGCGCAGTTCGCCTTCCCACTTGCCTTCGGCGCCACCCAGGGCGGGCAACACGTCGCTGCGCACGAAGGCCTGGCAGTCGGCGGCAAAGAAATCGAGCAGGCGCGCTCCGCGGATGTCGGCGTCCTGGCCGAAGCCGGCCATCGCGCGTCCGGCCCGGTTCAGGTAGAGGCCGGCGCCGTCGGGGGCGAAGATGCCGATGAAGTCGGACGACTGCCCGGCCACCGCCGCCAGGCGCCGCACGCCCTCCTCGGCCAGGCGCCGCTCGCTTTCGTCGCGCAGGTAGAGGGCGATGCCGCCGTCGGGCGTCGGGAAGCAGTTGATCTCGTACCAGCCGCCCCAGGCATCCAGGCAAGCCTCGAGGCGGCTCGGGACGCGCGCGGCGGCGCAGCGGCGGCAAGCCTGTTCGTGGGCGCTGCCTTGCCAGTCCGGGAACAGGTCCCAGAAGACTTCGCCGAACATCTGCGTGCGCGCCAGCCCCGTGATGCGCTCGGCCGCCGCGTTGGCGTAGCCGACGCGCCAGTTGCCGTCGACGGCCAGGAAGCCGTCGGTCATGCTTTCCAGGATCGTGTGCGAGCGCTCCTCGGCCGCCTGGCGCGCCAGCGCCTCGGCGCGCTGGCCGATCACGAGCGAAGCGGTATTGGCCAGCAGCGCGAGCGCTTGCGCATCGCGCGCCGCGAAGGCCGCGCCGCGCCGGTAATACCAGCTGAAGGCGCCCAGCACGGCGCCGCTCGGCGCCAGGATCGGCAGCGCGCGGCAGGCATTCAGGCCGGCGTCCAGGGCCTGCTCGCGGCAGCGCTCCCAGAGCGGGTCGCCGGCGATGTCGGCGCACTCGACCGGCTCGGCGCGCCAGGCGGCGGTGCCGCCGGCCCCGCCCAGGGGCGCGATGCCGATCTCGTCGAGCGCGCCGCGCAAGGCGTGCGGCAGGCTGGGCGCCGCCGCGTGGCGCAGCAAGCCGTCGCGACCGGCGAGCTGGATGCCGGCCAGCGCGGCGCCGTCCGTGTATTCCTCGGCGGTGCGCGCCAGCAGGTCGAGCACGTCGTCCAGCGGCGCGTCCGACACCGCCAGTTCGAGCGCCCCGCGCTGTCCGAGCGCCAGCAGGTTGGCGCGGGTGCGCTCGGTGACGTCGATGCCGTGGATCAGGACCCCGGACACCTTGGCGTCGGCTTCGCGCAGGGCCATGTAGACGAAGTCGACGTAATAGGTATCGAGGTCGCCGTTTTCGGTCTGCAGCTGGAGCCGCACGTTGCTGCCTTCGTGGGCCTGCCCGGTTTCATACACGCGTTCGAGCAGCTCGAACAGGCCCTGGCCTGCGAGTTCGGGCAAGGCGCCGCGCACCGGATTGCCGAGCAGCGTACGCCTGCCCACCAGCGTGGCGAAGCGCTCGTTGGCCATGTCGAACACCATGTCCGGCCCGCGCAGCACCGCCATGACGGCCGGCGCCTGGTAGAAGATGTCGCGCATGCGCTCGTTGACCGCGCGCAGCCGGGCCACCAGGTGTTCGCGCTCCTGGCTGGCGTGCTGGCGCGCGCTGATGTCGGTGAAGGTGAGGACGGCGCCGCCGCTATCGGCACTGGTCGTCATCGGGTGCACCGAAAACGCCACCGGCAGGCGGCTGCCGTCCTTGCGCAGCAGCCGGGCCTGGTCCAGGCGCAGGATGTGGCCGGCGCGCACGGCGTCCAGCAGCGCCGCCGCGCCGGGGCCCTGCGCGTCTTCGGCCGGCGGCAACAAGGCGTCCAGCGCGGCGCCGGCCAATTCCTCGGGCGCATAGCCCAGGCAGGCGCACGCGGTGGCGTTGAGGAAGGTACAGCGGCCCTCGGCGTCCAGTCCGACGATGCCCTCGCCGGAGGAATCGAGCAGGCGCGCGAAGCGCTCGGTGCTCTCGAACAGGGCGCGCTCGCTGGCGGCGAGCTGCTCGGCGGCGGCGTGTTCGGCGCTGGCGTCGCGCATGATCTTGGCGTAGCCGCGCAGCTGGCCATGCTCGCGCAGGGCGATCATCATGCCGTCGGCGAAAAAGCGCCCGCCATCCTTGCGTACATGCCAGCGCCGGTCGTCCGAGCGTCCGCAGGCGCGGGCACGCGCCACTTCCTGTTCGGGTCGTTCAAGCGCGCGATCTTCCGGGGTGAAGATGATGTCGGCCGGCTGGCCGCAGGCCTCGTCCGCGCTCCAGCCCGTGATCGCCTCCGCCCCCGCCTCCCACTCCGTGATGCGGCGTTCGGTGTCGGTGCCGATGAAGGCGTAGTCGTGCAGGTTGTCGAGGATCAGGCCCAGGCGGCCGGCATGGCCGCCGCTCGTGCCGTCCGAAGCCGGCGCGCTCGCGCGCAGCTGCGCCAGTTGCGCCTGGCTTGCGGCCAGCGCCAGGATCTGGCCGACCCGGGCGCGCAGCACATGCGCGTTGAGCGGCCCGGCCAGATAGTCGACCGCGCCCAGGGCATGGGCGCGCTCGAAGGGAAAGTCGTCCGCGGTGGCGCCCAGGAAAAACAGCAGCGGGACCGGTTCCAGGCCTGGCTCCCGGCGGATCAGCTCAGCGATGGGGATGCCGTCCAGGCCGAGCAGCACCAGCGCGAACCGGTCAGCCAGCAAGGCGCGCACGGCCGCTTCGGCGCAGTCGGCCGTGACCAGCACGGCATCCAGGCAGGTCAGCAGCGCGCTGTGCGCCGCAAGCCTGGCAGGCTGGTCGTCCACGAGCAGGATACGGGGCAGGACGGCAGCGCTCATCGATAAGGTGTCAGTCCCGTGCAAGAGACGCGGGTTATTGTCCAGTTAATTGCAAAGAAAACAATGTATGCCGCGCGCATCCGCTTGTCAATTGTGCGCCGACGTGGGCCGGCGCGAAAAAAAACCCGCCGGGCCGTCAGGCCGGGCGGGTTGGCGTGATGTCTGAAAAATCAGGCAGCCGTCTTTTGCGCAACCGGCAGCGGGTTGACGCGGGCGGCGGTGCCGCCTTCGAGCACGGCGGCGGCGGCCGAACGTGCCGCGCCGGGGGCGGTGGTGCTGATCAGCTCATGCATGCGGCCGGCGGTCTTGTCCCACGAGGTGTTGGCGACGATGTGGCGCATGCGCTCGACCAGGGCGGCCTTTTCCTCGTCGGCAGCAGCCAGCATGCGCTCGCAGGCGGCGATGTACTCGTCGGCGGTTGCGGCGATGGCGACCACGTCGCCGTAAGGCACCTTGACGTCGGTGATCGGCGTGCTGACGCTGAGTTTTTCAGCGGCCATGTACTCGAGCACCTTGGTTGGGCTGATGAACTTGGTCGAATCGTTCATGGCGAACGGCAACAGGCACAGGTCCCAGCCGGCCAGGAACTTCGGCAGCTCGTCATAATTGCGCTGGCCCATGTAGTGGACGTTGTCGGCGCGCGGCAGTTCGGCCGGGTCGATCTTGACCACCGGGCCGACCAGCACGATCTGCCACTCCGGATGGCGGGCCGCCATCTGGCGCACCAGGTCGGTGTCGAAGCGCTCGTCGATGACGCCGTAGAAGCCCAGGCGCGGACCGGCGATGTGGGCCTGGTCCGGATGCGAGATGGCGCTCTCGAGGGCCTGGCGGAAGTGCTTGGCGTCGACGCTGCTCGAGAAGCAGTGGGCGTTGGCGTGGCGGTCCTTCTTGGCTTCGTACAGGCTCGGGCCACCGGTGAAGACCAGGTCGGCGATATTGAGCAGGGCCGATTCGCGCTGCAGCAGCTGCTTCGGCGGGTTCTTGAAGGCGGCCAGTTCGTCCATGCAGTCATAGACCACCAGCGACGGGTTCAGGCCCTGCAGCAGCGGCAGCGCCATCGGGGTGTAGAACCAGACCACTGGGCGCTCGCCTTCGGGCACCAGGTCGGCCAGCAGGTTTTGCAGGGTCGGCAGCTGGTCGTCGTGGAAGCCCCACTGGTGAATCGGGGTATGCGGACGGTACACGGTGATGTTCGGCGCAACCGCCATCTTCTCCAGGCGTGCCTGCCCCTCGGTGTGCATCGGTTCCTCGACGAACAGGATATTGTAGTGTTCGGCCAGGCGCGTCATGAGGTGCTGGGGGCGTTGGAAGACGAAGTCCCAGCGGAGATGGCAAAACACGATCAGGGTCGGCATGTTGGTTTCCTTTCGCCTTTGTGGCGCAGTAGTTGATCTTGGATCTGGGTCGATTCAGGGCGGTGGGTGGAGTGGCTTCACACCCTTCCATTGAGACCGGAGCTGCGAATCGTAACATGCAAATTTAATATGATTTTCGTTTATGCACCGCAACATTAGTGCGTAGAAAGGACTTGGCGGAAATGCAGAGCATTTCCTCATAGGAGAGTCCGGTGTCCTGCCAGCATCTTTGTAGGTCGAGTCCTACTTGGATACAAGGAAATCCACTACGAAAACTCATCCATACGGAAGGCGTGCGCAAACGTGCGCTCGCCCGAAAACGCGCCTTGCAGGCGGTTCCGGGTCAAATGCGGGTCAGGCGGGAAAGGGCTTCGAGTATGTAGGCATACTCTGCCGTGGAGAGCGGGGAAAGCGCGCGCCAAACGTACTGGCCTGATGCGCCGGGGCCGCACCGGCCTGGCTGTCAATACGCGATTGCTGCAATGCGGCGTCAATCAGGCCGGCGGATAAGGCTGGGCGCCCTCGGGATGGCCGGCGCTGTCGAAGCCGTCCGCGGTCGACACGTCGTCGATGCCGATCGAGCCGAGCGCGTCGCACAGTTCGTCGACCTCGGCGCCGAGGTCGGCTGCCAGGTCGACCGCCTTCACCACGCCGCCCCAGGGCGGACCGCCATCGAGCGCGTACAGATTGACGCGCAGTTCGATGTGCTCGCCGGCGTCGAGCGGCGCGACCACCGCGCGCACGCGGTCGGCCGCCAGTTCCTTCGCGGCCAGCAGGGCGTTGATTTCGGACAGGGTGCCGAGCAGCGCCAGTTCCGACACGCCCTGCTCTTTCGCGCCGTGGAACAAATCCTGGTACAGGAAATCGATGCTGATGCGCTCGGGGTCGCGCGCCAGGCAGCGCCGCACCAGGGGTGCCACGCGCTCGGTCCAGGCGCGGTAGCGGCGCATGCGGTCGGCGAAGTAGACGTCGGCGTCGATCTCGTCCTTCGGCACGGCGTAGAACGGATCGTCGACGCGTTTGAGCGAGAAGCCGAACAGGAAGCGCAGTTCCATCGCCGTCTCGTCGGGCGCGAAGCGCTCGCCGGTCCAGCCGCGGATGCTGCTCTCGAGCAGCGGCGCGGCCACCGGCTTCTTGCTCGTCAGTGAAGCGGCCGCTTCGCGCAGCAGTTCCTGCAGGGTCGAGTAGCCGATGTGATCGGCCTCGGCCAGGTCGTAGACGTGGCGCACCAGGGCCACCTTGGCCGCCGGGCTATCGAGTTCGCAGGCGACGAAGCTTGCCGCCAGCGTCTCGTAGGCCTCGTCGTCCGGGAAGATGTCCTGCGATACCAGGCCGCCCGTGCTGCGTACGAACAGCGGGATCAGGAAAGCGTCGACCTCGACTTCCGGTTCGCCTTCGCGGCGCAGGCGCAGGCTGGCCGACTGCTCCCCGACATGGCTGCGCAGCAGGCGGCAAGCCTCGGGATCGGTGAAGCGCGCCAGTTCGATGGCGCCGTACAGCACTTCGTCGCGCTTCTTGCGCAAGGCCTTGCGGATCTCCACCAGCAGCGCTTCTTCGCGCGCGGCGGCCAGTTCGGGGTCGAGTTCCTCGCCTTCGGCCACCTCGAGCGCGAGGTCGGCCAGGGACTGGGCCAGCGCGTCGGTATCGGGTTCGGCGGCGGCGTTCTTGCGCGGCACGGGCTTCTTATTTTTCGGCATGGTGGACGTGATGGGATGATGAAAGCGCCATGGTAGCGCATCGGCGCGCCTTATTCGCTGCGCTCGGTCTCCGCGGGAACGTTGGCCAGGGCCAGCGCGGCCAGGATTTCCTCCGGTTCGGCCGGCTTGGCGATGTGGACGTCGAAGCCCGCTTCGCGCGCGCGCGCCTTGTCGGCCAGCTGGCCGTAACCGGTCAGGGCGATCAGGAGCGTGGCGGCGAACTGCGGCATCCCGCGCAGGCGGCGCGCCAGTTCGTAGCCGTTCATGTCGGGCAGGCCGATGTCAAGGATGAACACGTCGGGGCGCTCGAAGGCGGCCCATTCGAGCGCGCTGGAAGCGTCGTAATAGGTCGAGACCAGGTGGTCGCCCTCCGCCTCGAGCAGCAGCGAGAGGCTGACGGCGGCGTCGATATTGTCGTCCACCAGCATGACGCGCAAGGCGCTCGGGGCAGTGTCGCGCCCGCCGTCGCGGCGGCGCGGCGCGGCCAGCGGCGCCTTGAGCGCGGCCAGCTCGGTCTTCAGGGGCAGGCGCATGGTGAAGATACTGCCCGCCCCGCGCCCGGGACTGCTGGCCTCGACGCTGCCGCCGTGCAGCTGGACCAGGCTGCGCACCAGGGCCAGTCCCAGCCCCAGGCCGCCCTGGGCGCGGTCCGGCTTGCGCTCGCCCTGCGAGAACAGGTCGAACACGCGCGGCAGCAGCTCGGGCGTGATGCCCTCGCCGTCGTCGGCCACGCTGAGGGTCGCTTCGTCGCCGCTTCCGCCCAGGGTCAGCTGGATCGCGCCATGCTCCAACGTGTACTTGGCCGAATTGGTGAGCAGGTTGGCCACCACCTGGGTCAGGCGCGTCTGGTCGCCGCGCACCGGGACCGGCTGGTGCGGCAGGCGCAATTCGAGCCGGTGCTGGCGCTCTTCCATCAGCGGGCGGGTCTGCTCGACGGCGCGTTCGACGATGTCGCGCAGGTCGACGTCTTCCAGGTTCAGCGTCACCAGGCCGCGCGTGACGCGCGAGACGTCGAGCATGTCCGAGAGCAGCCGGTTCATGTGCTCGACCTGGCGCCCGATCACGTCGCCGGCATAGCGCGCCCGATGGGCGTCGAGGTCGGGCAGTTTCAGCAATTGGGCGGCGGTACCGATCGGCGCCAGGGGATTGCGCAGTTCGTGGCCGAGCATGGCCAGGAACTGGTCCTTGGCCCGGTTTTCCTCCTCGGCCATCTCGCGTGCCTGCTGCGCCCGTTCGAGCTGGGACTGGCGCTCGTAGCCGGCCGATTCGCGCGTGGCCTGGGCACGCCGCAGTTCGTTGCCGGCCTGGCGCAGGGCCAGCAGCAGGCGGTCGATCTCGACGATGCGCGAGCGGCTCGGCGGCGGCAATTCGCCGCGCCCCAGCGCGCTGGCCGCCTTGACGGCGCGCCGGACCGAGCGCGCGTGGCCGCGGCTGAACCAGGCCGAGACGGCGACCGCGCCGGCCAGTGCCGCGATCAGGGCCAGCGCCGCCGCGCGCCGCGCGCCGCCCGGTGCCGCCAGCACCGCGCCGGCCGGCGCGCCGACCGCGATCAGCCAGTTGGCCCGGCTGCTGTGGGCATAGGCCAGCACGCCCGCCGCGCCGTTGCGTAGCGCCATATTGCGCATGCCGGCGCGCGCCTGCCGGCCGGCGGCCACCAGCGCGGCCGGCACTTCCTGGCCCACCAGCTCGGCCGGCCCGAGGCTGGAGGCGACGAGTTTTCCCTTGCGGTCGACGATGTCGACCTGCCAGTCGCGCGGCAAGCCGGTCTCGGCCAGGAGACGCCGGAAATGGTCGGTGCCGAAGCCGACCGCCAGGACGTAGCGCCGATCGCCCGCCGTGTGCGGGATCGACACGGCGGTGATCAGGCGGCCGCTGACCCGACCCGGCATGACATCGCTGACGACGCCGTGCTCCTGCGCTTGCTGGACGGGAAAATGGACCGGCCCGATGGCGTCGGGCGGCGATACGGCGAGCGGGGCCAGGGTGGTGAACAACAGGCGGCCTTGCCGATCCATGAGAGCGAACCAGGCGTCGTGCTCGCCGATGGCGACCTGGGCTTCGCCGTAGAAGGCGGCCAGGTCGCCGCGCGCCAGCGCCGGCGAGGCGGCCAACACGCGCAGTGCGGCCTGGGTCGCGCCATGGCGGGCGTCGACCAGCAGCGCGACCCGTTCGGCCGCGCGCGCCAGCGCGGCACGCGCCAGGTCGGTCTCGGCCCCCTCGATCAAGCGCAGCGCGAATCCGGCGAAAAAAATCACCGGAACCAGGATTGCCGCGGCCATCAGATACAGGTAGGCACGGATTTTCATCGCGGGCTCACAGGCAGACGGCCGTCGACATGACAGCCAGCAAAAACGATGATACCTGTCTGGCAAGCTAAAGCAAGAAAACTGTGGAAAACCGGCCGGGTCCGCGCCGCCGCTACCCGCCACGCATGAAAGCGATGCTGGAAACCGTGGCCGGCGGCCGCGTTCGGCGCCCGCGGGTGTTATGCTTCGGTCATCCCAACCGCGCGTGCGCGCCTCTGACGGAACTTCATTCGATGCTCGATAACTACTTCAAACTCAGGGAAAGCGGCAGCGACGTGCGCACCGAGTTGCTCGCCGGCCTGACCACCTTCCTGACGATGGCCTACATTATTTTCGTCAATCCCTCGATCCTGGGCGACGCCGGCATGCCCAAGGAAGCCGTGTTCGTCGCCACCTGCCTGGTGGCCGCGCTGGGCAGCGCCGTGATGGGGCTGTACGCCAACTACCCGATCGGCATGGCGCCCGGCATGGGACTGAACGCCTATTTCGCCTACGCCGTGGTGCTCGGGATGGGCGTGGCCTGGCCGGCGGCGCTGGGCGCCGTGTTCATTTCCGGCTGCCTGTTCGTGCTCGTTTCCGTGTTCGGCCTGCGCGGCATGATCGTCAACGGCATCCCGCATTCGCTGCGCGTCGCCATCACCGTCGGCCTGGGCATGTTCCTGGCCCTGATCGCGCTGAAGAACGCCGGCATCGTGGTCGGCAGCGAACCGACGCTGGTCAAGGCGGGCGACCTGCACAAGCCGGAAGCCATCATGGCCATCGTCGGCTTCCTGCTGATCGTCACGCTCGACCGCCTGAAGGTGCGCGGCGCGATCCTGATCGGCATCATCGTCGTCACCGTCCTTTCGTTCTTCTTTGGCGGTAATACCTTCAAGGGCATCTTCTCGGCGCCGCCGTCGATCGATCCGACCCTGTTCAAGCTCGACATCCCGGGCGCGCTCTCGGTCGGCATCGTCAATGTCGTGCTGGTGTTCTTCCTGGTCGAACTGTTCGACGCCACCGGGACCCTGATGGGCGTGGCCAGCCGCGCCGGCCTGCTGGTCGAAGGCAAGATGGAACGCCTGAACAAGGCGCTGCTGGCCGACAGCGGCGCGATCCTGGCCGGTTCCGTGCTGGGCACCTCGAGCACCACCGCCTACATCGAAAGCGCGGCCGGCGTGCAGGCCGGCGGGCGCACCGGCCTGACCGCGCTGACGGTGGCCATCCTGTTCCTGGCCTGCCTGTTCATCGCGCCGCTGGCCGGCGTGGTGCCTGCCTACGCCACGGCGCCGGCGCTGCTGTTCGTCGCCTGCCTGATGCTGCGCGACCTCGGCGACATCGAATGGGGCGACACCACCGAAAGTATCCCGGCCGCCATCACGGCGCTGGTGATTCCGTTCACCTATTCGATCGCGGAAGGCATCGCCTTCGGCTTCATCACCTATGCGGCGCTGAAACTCATGACGGGGCGCGCGCGCGACGTCAAGCCGGTGGTCTGGGTGATCGCGGCCTTGTTCATCTTCAAGATTGTCTACATCGGCACCTGAGCACGTGACGGGCGGGGCCGGGTCCTGTTCCGGCCGCGCGACACATTTGAGCTGCTTCTGGGATACAATCAGCGCCGAGCCCCTTTGCCGCGCAGCGTGCAGCGGCGCTCGTTCCCGGAACGACAAGACGATGCGCACGCACCGCAAACCACGCTTATGACATCATTTCGTTTGACCGCGCTGGCCCTCCTCGGGCTGGCGCACTGCCCCGCTTTCGCGCTGGGGGACGCCGCCGACGACCTGCCGCAAATCGGCAGCATCCACAACGCCCTGTCCGTGAACCGCCCCGACACCATTCCCGACGGCAGCTGGTTCACCTCGGCCGAACTGGGAGCGATCAATACTTCCGGCAATACCACCGGCACCTCGATCAGCGGCAAGATCGACGCCCGCCACGAGACTGCCGACTGGAGCAACGAATACATCGTCAGCGGCTTTTTCAAGGAAGACGAAATCACCGACGACGACGGCGGACGCTACCGCCAGCGCTCGGCCCAGCGCTGGGCGCTGTCGGCCAAGGCCGCCTACAAGCTCATGAGCGAAGGCGCGCGTGCCTTCGTGCTCGGCTCGCACGTGAACGACAAGTTCGGCGCCTACACCCGCTACAGCTCGTTCGCGGTCGGCCACGGCTCGCAGCTCTACACCACCGACGACAAGGCGCTCGACGTCGAGATCGGTCCGGGTTATTTCAAGGGCCAGCGCGAGACCGGCGAGCTCGAATCGGGCGTGACGGTGCGCGGCGCGGCGCGCTTTCGCTGGCAGGTGAGCCCTTCGGCGGCCTTCGTGCAAACCGTCAGCGTCGAGCGCGGCACCTCGAACGTCCACTCGATCGCGGAATCGGCGCTGTCCACCAAGATCAACGACACCATGCAGATGAAGGCGGCCTTCTCGGCCCGCAACGACAGCAATGTACCGGTCGAGAAGAAGAACACCGACACCCAGACCTCGCTGACGCTGGTGTACTCGTTCTGAGCGCGCGCATGGAACGGCGCAGCGACTACAAGACCGCGCTCCTGATCGACGCGGCGCTGCGCCAGGCCTCCGCCGCCCGTGCCATGGCCGCGCTGGGCGTGCCCTTCGCCGTCGCGCGGCGCGTGCTGATGCGTCCCGGCGCGCGGCGCCATCCCTTGCCGGCGCCCGACTTCCGGCGCGAATCCTGACAAACTAGCCCTGCGGCTCGTGTACGTCGTCGACCGTCACCGGCTCGGCGGCGATCTTCTCGTCGGCCAGCGCGTGGTCTTCCCGGTCCGCCGTCAATCCTTCCTGCTGGGCGCCGCGCACTTCGTCGAACACCAGTTCCACCAGCACCGGGAAGTGATCCGAGCCGAAGTGCGGCAAGCGGCGGATGAAGCCGAGCGTGAAATGCTGGCTGTGGAACAGATGGTCGAGCGGCCAGCGCAGGAACCAGTGGTCGGCGTGGAAGCTGTTGAACATGCCGCGCCCGATGCGCGGGTCGAGCAGGCCGCTGATCTTGCGAAACAGCCGCGTCGTGGTCGACCAGGCGACGTCGTTCAGGTCGCCCGCCACGATCACCGGCGTGTCCAGGCCGGCGACGCTCTTGGCCACCACCAGCAACTCCGCATCGCGCTCGGTCGATTCGTCGTGCTCGGTCGGGCTGGGCGGCGCCGGGTGCAGGAAGTGCATGCGCACCTTGCGTCCCGAGTCCAGCACCACCATCGCATGCATCGACGGGATGTCGTCCTCGACCAGGAACTGGATCTTGCCGTCCTCGAGCGGCAAATTCGAATACACGTGCATGCCGTACAGGTTGTCGAGCGGGCATTTCATCGAATACGGATAGGCCGGCGCGAGCACGTCGAGCCGGTCCTGCCACCACTGGTCGGTCTCCAGCGTGACGAAGACGTGCGGCCGGTGCGCGCGGATCAGCGCGATGAGTACATCGGATTGGCGGTTCGGGGTCAGGACGTTGGCTGTCAGGATGCGGATCCGCTCGCCCGGCGCGCCGCCGACGGCCAGCTTGACCTCGTTCGCGAACGGCCGCGTGTAGGGCAGGATCCACCACCCCTGGTAGACCAGGCAGGCGGCGGTGAGTATCACAAGGAATGCCGAGACGGGCTCGTCCATATCGAGCAGGACAGCCTCGGCCACCAGCACCGCGCAGGCCACGAAGGCGATCTGGAGCCGCGGGAAATCGAGGTCGCGCACCCACCAGGCGGTATGGCGCGACAGCGGCAGCAGCGTGGCGCACACGATCACCACGACCAGGCTAGCGATGACGACAAAAGACATGGTGAGGGAGTCCCGAAAGCTGTTCAGTGTTTAGTGACAAGTAGACAACAAGCGCAGTATGCCGCGTAAATCACAATCGGACTGTGCGCTAGCGTGCATAAGGCGCGACCCGGCGCCAGCCGTGCGTTGCCAAATCGATCAGATACGCGATACTGGCGCCCTGAACCCTTGCCGCGACACGCCATGCCGACCATCCCACCCCAGCTTGAGACCGCCTTCCTGATCCTGACCCGCGCCGGTTTTGCCGACATTGGCGCCCGGATCGAGCCAGGTGGCGCCGCCTTTTACCTCAATCCCGGCGTCGCCGCCGAATCCGAACTGGCCGCGTTGCGCGCCGCCGGTGCCCAGGTCCACCTGCTGCCGCAGGCGCTGCCCCTGGGCCTGGCGGGCCAGTTCGAAGCAATGCTGGAAGCGGCCGGACTGCCGGCCGGCCGGCTCTGGATCGAGCGCCCGCAGCCGCTGCCGGCCCAGGCGGCGCCGGTGCCCGCGCGCCCGGCACCGGAAGCGCCCGGGCTGGGCGAGCGCCTGGCGCGCGGTGCCGGCCAGATCGCCGGCGGCGCCCTGCGGCGCCTGCGCCAGGTCGGCAGCGACCGCCCGCTGCTGGTGCTGCCCTATCTGGGCTTCGGCAACGCCGATAAACTCTGGATCAGGGGCCGCGTGCTCGACGAGGCCGGCTTTCGCGAGCAGACCGGCCAGGACAGCGGTTGGAGCAACCTGGTCGCGCTCTACCACCGGCTCGAATCGGACCAGGTGGCCGGTGCCCGCGTCGTCGCCCGTTTCGACGGCCGCCACTGGGAGACCGTGACCGACAGCGGCGGCTATTTCGAATTCGAGATCCTGCCCGCCACGCCGCTGGCGGGCGGCGCGCACCGCGTCGAACTCGAGCTGCCCGACTGGCAAGGCGCGGACGGTCAACCGATCCGCGCTGTGAGCGAGGCCTTCGTGCCGGCCGCCACGGCGCGCTTCGGCATCATCAGCGACATCGACGACACGGTCTTGTGGACCAACGTGACGAACAAGCTGAACATGGCCCTGATGCTGGCGCGCACCAACGCCCATACCCGCAAACCGTTCAAGGGAGTGGCGGCCTTTTACCGGGCTCTGCGCGAAGGCGCCGGCGGCAACGAAGACAATCCGATGTTCTACGTCTCGAGCAGCCCCTGGCACCTGTACGGCTTCCTGGTCGACTTCCTGCGCCTGCAAGGGATCCCGGTCGGCCCCCTGCTGCTGCGCGAACTGGGGCTGCGCGACGTCTTCAAGCCGACCAACCATGGCAACCACAAGCTCGACAAGATCGAACTGATCCTGCGTTTCTATCCCGGCATGCAGTTCGTGCTGATCGGCGACAGCGGCGAAAAAGACCCGGAGATCTATGCCGAGATCGTGCGTCGCCATCCCCAGGCGGTACGCATGATCTATATCCGCAACGTCGATCCGGATCCGGTGCGCATCGACGCGCTGGACCGCCTGATCGCGCAAGTGAGCGGCACCGGGACCCAGCTGGTGCTGGTGCCCGACAGCGTCTTCGCCGCGTCGCACGCGGCGGCCGAAGGGCTGATCCAGGTGGACCGGCTGGCGGCGGTGCGCTCGGACAAGAAGGAAGACGACAGCGCCGCGCAGGGCGCCGTCGGTTGAAGCATCAACGGGTCAAGCCCGCGACACCGCCGGCTGCGGCGCCGGGCTTTTCACCAGTACCAGCGCGATCAAGCTCAGTAACGCGGCCGCCGTCAGGTAGTAGCCGACATACGCGATCCCGTGCTTGGTCGCCAGCGAAGTGGCCACGTACGGTGCCAGCGAAGCGCCCAGGATGCCGGCCAGGTTGAAGGTCAGCGAGGACCCCGTGTAGCGCACTTCCGGCGGGAACAGCTCGGCCAGCAGCGTGCCCAGCGGTCCGTAGGTCAGGCCCATCAGCGACAGGCCGATCACCAGGAACAGGCCCACCAGCACCAGGCTGTTGGCCACGAACAGCGCGCCGAAGGACAGGCCGAAGAGCATGATCGCGACCGTCACCCCGATCATCGCGGCGCGCCGGCCAAAGCGGTCGGCGATCAGCGCCGACGGCGGAATCAGGAGGCCGAAGAAGATCACCGCGCCCAGCTGCAGCAGCAGGAACTGGGTGCGCGAATAATGCAGCCCGGTCGTGCCCCAGCTCAGCGCGAACACGGTCAGCAGGTAGAACAGCACGAAGGTCGAGGTGGCCATCAGCGTACCCAGCACCAGCGCGCGGCCATGTTCCTTGAACACGGTCACGACCGGCACCTTGACCCGTTCGCCCTTGTCGATCACCGCCTGGAAGTCCGGCGTTTCGTGGATCTTCAGGCGCACGTACAGGCCGACGCCGACCAGCAAGGCGCTCGACAGGAAGGGAATGCGCCAGCCCCAGGCGAAGAACTGCTCTTCGCCCGTCACCTGCGTCAGGATCAGGAAGATGCTGCCCGACAGGAAGAAGCCGATCGGCGCGCCCAGTTGCGGGAACATGCCGTACCAGGCGCGCTTGCCCGGCGGCGCGTTTTCGGTCGCGAGCAGCACCGCCCCGCCCCACTCGCCGCCCAGGCCCAGGCCCTGGCCGAAACGGCACAAGGCGAGCAGCAGCGGCGCCAGCGTGCCGATCGAGGCATAGGTCGGCAGCATGCCGATGAAGATGGTCGACAGGCCCATCGTGAGCAGGGCCGCGACCAGCGTCGCTTTCCTGCCGATGCGGTCGCCGAAGTGGCCGAACAGGGCCGAGCCGATCGGACGGGCGAAGAAGGCGATGGCGAAGGTGGCAAACGATTGCAGGACGGCGGCGGCCGGGTCGGCGGCCGGGAAGAACAGTTTCGGGAACACCAGCACGGCCGCGGTGGCGTAGATATAGAAGTCGAAGAATTCGATCGTGGTGCCGATCAGGCTGGCAAACAGGACGGTACGGGCTTTGTTCAGAGGCGCCTTCGCTTGCTGGCTCATGCGCTCACCGCCTTCGACAGGGCGTCGCGCACTTCGTCGATGCTGTCGGGACGCGTGACCCGTGCGACCTCGACGCCATCCTTGAGCACGACCACGGTCGGCCACAGCTTGATGCGGAACGAGCGTCCCAGCGGACGGCCCGGGCCGTCTTCGACCTGGATATGCCGCGCATCCGGAAAGTCCTTGAGTGCGCCCGCGATGACGGGCACGCCGGCTTGGCAGTAGCCGCACCAGTTGGTCCCGAAGTCGAGTGCGACGAGGCCGGGCAGCGCGTCGACCGCGCTGCGCTCGGGCTGGGAGAGTTCATAAGGCATTGGTAGCTCCTCGATAGTGCCGATCAGACAAGCGTACCTGAAACATGATCGGGGAGCCAGAGGATCATTGCAGCAGCGGAACCTTCAACGCACGGCAAGGGCGAATCGTCCGCCAATTCCAGCTCAACGTGAAATGCCTAACGGACGCGCTCCCCACATGCCGGCATAGTCGTTCCTGACTCGTCAACAGGAGGCCACCATGTCCGACAATTTGCAGAAAACCAGCCAGCAAGACCGCAGCCGTATCAACGTGCACGAAGAATGGGAAGTGCGTTACTGGACCGAGACCCTCGGCGTCTCGCGCGAACAGCTCGAAAAGGCCGTCTCCGAAGTCGGCGTCTCGGCCGACAAGGTGCGCGAGCACCTCAAGCGCAAGTAAGACCAGGACCGCGGCAGCGTACGCCGCCACGCGTCCCCGCCCACGCCGCGGCCCAGCGCCGCGGCCATTCTCCGCGGCTTCCCGGATTGACCCCGCATTCCAGGCGGCGCGCGCCGCCGGAGATGCCGCGCGCCCATGCGCCCCCTCTTCCATAAAAAAAAGGAGCCCACCGTGGATATCCGCGCCTTCATCGCCTCCCTCGACCTGACCCTGCCGAACGCGCTGTTCGCGCTGTCCCTGGCCGTGGCCAGCTTCGTCGCCATCCATGGCGCGCTGGTCCTGTTCCGGCGCCGCCTCGACGCCTTGGGCGACCAATCCCAGCACCGCCCGGTGGCCGAAGTGCTGAGGAAAACCCTGGCCCGCACCAGCAACCTGGTGGTGCTCCTGACCAGCGTCCTGATCGGCCTGTCGGCGCTCGACCTGCCGGCGCCCTGGAACGCCCGCGTCAGCCACCTGTGGTTCCTGACCCTGGGCCTGCAGCTGGCGATCTACCTGCACAGCGCCATCAAGGTCACGGCGCGGCGCTATTTCCGCGCCCACGAACACGCCTCGGTCGACGCCCAGGTGACGATCGCGCACACCCTCATCATCTGGGTCTTGCAAACGAGCGTCTGGGTGATCTTCGCGCTGGCGGTGCTGGCCAACCTGGGCATCAACATCACGACCTTCGTGGCCAGCCTCGGGATCGGCGGGATCGCCATCGCGCTGGCGGTGCAGAACGTGCTGGGCGACGTCTTCGCCTCGCTCGCCATCGCCATCGACAAGCCGTTCGAAGTGGGCGACTTCATCTCGACCGCGAACACCTCGGGTACGGTGGAAAAGGTCGGCCTGAAGACGACCCGGCTGCGCGCGTCGAGCGGCGAACAGATCATCGTCTCGAACGCGGAACTGCTGAAACACACGGTCTCGAATTTCAAGCGCATGGTCACGCGCCGCGTGGTCTATACGCTGCGCGCCCATCCGGACACGCCGGCCTCGCTGGCGGCCAAGGTGCCGACCGCGGTGGCCGGATTCATCGCGCGCCACGACAAGGTGCGCTTCGACCGCGCCCACCTGGCGAAGTACACGCAGGATTACATCGAGTGGGAAATCATCTACACGATACTCGATGCCGACTACGGGCTCTTCATGGACACCCAGCAGGCGGTGATCCTGGCCTCGATGCAGATGTTCGCCGACCTCGGGATTTCGACCGCCCCGCGCGCGCAGCAATTGCTGCTACAGCCGGAAGCGCAGCAGGACCGTGCGCGTCAGTCGGGAACCTTGCGCAGCCTGCCGACCTGATACGGCGTCGGGTGGGCATTTGTGCCCACCCGACCGGACCCTTAATTGAGCGGGACCGGCTGCGGCGGTGGCGGCGGCACGCCTTCCATCGGCGCCTCGATCACTTCCTCGGCCTCATCCTCTTCTTCTTCAGGCTGGGGCGGCTCCGGCGGCATGCCTTCGCTCATCTCGGCCGGTTCGATGAATTCCTCTTCCGGCGCCTCGCGCTGGGCGCGCGCCGGGGCTGGCGGCTGGCCGCCCGGGAACAAGGCCTCGCGGTCGAGTTTTCCGGCGTCGAGCGCGCTGCGGAAGAAGTCGCCCACCAGCAGGATCGCGTTGTGGCCGCCCTGCCCCCAGTAGCTCGAACGCATCGTCACGCGGTTGTCGTTGAAGCCGACCCAGGCGCCCGCGACCAGGTTCGGGTGCATCAGGATGAACCAGCCGTCGGCGTTGTTCTGGGTGGTGCCGGTCTTGCCGGCGACGTCGCCGGTGATGCCGAAGCGGTAGCGCACGGCGGTGCCGGTGCCGCGGTTGACGACCCCGCGCAGCATGTCGATCAGGGTCGCGCTGGCCGCCTGCGACATCGCGCGTTCGGCCTTGACGTTGGCGAAATCGGCGATCACGTTGCCGTCGCGGTCAGTGATGCGGCGCACGAATACCGGCTTGCGGTATTCGCCCTGGGCCGCGATGGTCGAATAACTGCTGACCATCTCGAGCAGGGTTACCGGACTGGTACCGAGTGCCAGCGAAGGCACGGCCGCCAGCTTGCTCTGGCGGATGCCGAGGTTTTGCGCCAGCTTGATCACCGGCGGCAGGCCGACGTCGCGCATCACCTGGGCCGTGATCGTATTTTTCGAAAACACCAGGCCGTCGCGCATCGTCATCTGGCGGCCCGTGGTGCCGGACATGTCGGTCGGGCGCCAGACGGTGCCGTCGGCGGCGCGGATATCGGTCACCGCGTCGACATACGGCTGCTCGGGCGACATGCCGCTTTCCAGCGCGGCGCCATACACGAAGGGCTTGAAGGTGGAACCGGGCTGGCGCGAGGCCTGGGCCACGTGGTCAAACTGGTCGCGCGCGAAATCGCGGCTGCCGACCCAGGCCTTGACTTCGCCGGTCATCGGGTTGATCGCGACAAAGCCCGCTTCCAGGCGCGATTTCGATTCGCGCAGCTTGCGCATGAAGTCGCGATCGAGCTTGATGCGTTTGAGCGCGGCGGCCGGCGCCTCGCCGCCTTCGACCGCCTTGCGGTAGTCGGGCGTTTCGCGCACGAAGGCGTTGAGCTGGGCGCCATGCGAGAGCCAGTAGTAGTCGAAGGGTGCGATATTGCCCCGCATCGACGTATAGGTGCCGGTCGACGTCGAATTCGGCGGGTTCGGATTGGCCCACTCGACATCGGCCACCGCCTGCAAGGCGCTCGCCTGTTTCTCGACCGCGCGCAGCGCCGCTTCCTGCAGGCCGGCATCGAGCGTGGTCTGCACGATCAAGCCATCGAGGGCCAGGTCGTAATCGTTGGCGTCGGCCCATTCGAGCAGCCACTTGCGCACATAGGCGGTGAAGTGGTTGTCACGCCCGCCGCGGTCGGCCTGGCGCTCGAAGTCCAGGCGCATCGGGCGTTTGGTCAGCGCCTTGAAGCGCGCCTCGTTGAAGGCGCCGTGCTTGTACATCTGGCCCAGCACCACGTTGCGGCGCGCCAGCGAACGCTCCGGATTGGTGACCGGGTTGTAGTAGTACGTCCCCTTCAGCATGCCCACCAGCGTCGCCGATTCGAGCACGTCGAGCTTGATGGCCGACTTGCCGAAATAGGTGCGCGCCGCCATTTCGATGCCGCGCGCGTTGTACAGGAAGGGTACCGTGTTCAGGTAGGCTTCCAGGATCTCGGTCTTGCTGTAGGTGTTCTCGATCTTGATCGCGGTGATCAGTTCCTTGAGTTTGCGGTTGATGCTGCGCGCGCGCCCGATCTCTTCCGGGAACATGTTGCGCGCCAGTTGCTGGGTGATCGTCGAGCCGCCCTGGGCGTCGCCCTTCAGGCTGGCCAGCATGGCGCCGCCGATGCGCGTGAAGTCGACCCCGTGGTGCTCGTAGAAGCGGTGGTCTTCGGTCGAAATGAGGGCCGTGACCACGTGCGGCGACACCTGCGACAGCTTGACCCGCTCCTGCAGGCCCTGCTCGAAGGTGCCGAGCTCCTTGCCGTCGGCCGACATGATGACCGTCGGACGCGCGCTGCTGACCTGTTTCAGGTCGTCGATGCCGGGCGTGAGCGGAATCAGGATGATCAGGTAGACGATCAGCGCGGCCACCAGCGCGGCGAAGGACAGCAGGCCGACCAGCAGCACCTGTTCGTGGCGCGGACGCCCCGCGATGAATCCATGCGCCTGGCGCACGCCGGCCCTGGCCCTGCCTCCCGCGCTGCCGAACAATTCTTTCGCCTGCTGCCGAATGCCACTCTCGGTCTTCTCGTCCTGATCCACTGTTTTCCTTGCTAAATTGGTCGTGAGCGCCAAGTATAGCCGACCCGGCACGCCGCCCGCGCTGCGCCACGAGGCTGGCGAACAAGCCACGCCAAGGCCGCGCTTTCGGCTATGATGAGCGGATGTCGTTACAAGCACCCATTGCCGAAGCTTCAGACCCCGAGCCCGCGACGCGCGTACTGCGCCAGTTCCGGATCGTCTTCAATTCAGTCAAGACCCATTTCCGTCAGGTCGAGCGCGAGGCCGGCCTGGGCGGTGCCCAGCTGTGGGCGCTGTCGGTGATCGCCCGATCGCCCGGCATCGGCGTCACCGAGCTGGCGCGTGCCCTCGACATCCACCAGTCCACCGCCAGCAACCTGGTACGTACCTTGACAAGCCGCGGCCTGGTGTCGGCCACGCGCGAAGGCTTCGACCGGCGCGGCGTCGCTCTGCGCGCGCTCCCTGGCGCCGACGACCTGTTGCGCAGCGCGCCGCAGCCCTTCGCCGGCGTGCTGCCCGACGCCCTCTCCAGCCTGGACGCGCCCACCCTGCAGCGGCTCGAGACCGACCTCGCGCGCCTGATCGATTTGCTGGCGCCGGATGCCGACGGCGCCCAGGTGCCGCTGTCGCAGAGCTAGCCGCTCAGTCTTCGTTCTCGCGAAACCGGCGCAGCGCCGCGTCCACGATGCCCTCGGTGCTGCCGGCCTGGGCATGCGCTTCGCGCAGCAGCTGGGCGTCGCTGCCGGTATGGGTCTCGCGGTAGAGGTGATCGAGCGCCGCTTCGCTGCCCAGGGCCGCGGCATGCGGTTCGAGCCGGCGCAGCGTGGTCAGGATGTCTTCGCGCAGCGAGACCGACTCGTGGGTCTGCGGGTGCACCAGCGTGCCGTCCAGGCCAAAGCGGCAGGCCTGGAAGCGGTTGTAGTTGTAGACCAGGTAGTCGTCCTCGCGTGGCGCCGGCTCGTTCCCCGCCAGCAGGTAGCGGCACAGCGCCTGCAGGTAGCAGGCCAGCGCCGCGGCCCGTTCGACGGTCAGCGGCGTGTCGCACACGCGCAGCTCGATCGTGCCGTATTCCGGCTTGGGGCGCAGGTCCCAGTAAAAATCCTTCATGCTGCGCACGATGCCGGTGTTTTCCATGCGCGCGAAATAGTCGGCCTCGAAGGCATTCCAGTTCAGGATGAAGGGCGCGCGGCCCGACAGCGGAAAGGCGAACACGCTGTTCAGGCGCGCCGAATGGAACTGGGTGTCGCTGCCCTGCAGGAAGGGCGAGGAACTCGACAGCGCGATGAAATGCGGGATATAGCGGTTCAGCGCGTGCAGCAGGAACAGCGCCTGGTCGCCCGAATCGCAGCCGATGTGCACGTGCTGGCCGAACACCGTGAACTGCTTGGCCAGATAGCCGTACAGGGCCGAGACTTCGCGAAAGCGCGGCTTGGAAAAGATCTTACGCTGCGACCACTGCTGGAACGGATGGGTGCCGCCGCCGCACACGCCCACGTTCAGGCGGTCGCCGGCCCGCAGCAGGGTGTCGCGGATCTCGCGCAGCTCGGCCAGCAAGGCGCCGTGGCCGGTATGGACGCTCGAATTAATCTCGAGCATGCTCTCGGTAATCTCGGGGGTGACGTTACCGGGAAACGGCGCCCGCCCGAGTAATTCGAGCATGTCCGGCGAGGCGGCGACCAGGTCGAAGTCCGACAGGCTCACCAGCTGCAGTTCGAGTTCGACGCCCATGGTCAGCGAAGCCGATCTGGCAAATTGTGGCAGGGCCATGTTCACGCCTCCTTCATGTGACGGGTTTCATTTGCCCAGACCACGGCGCGCTGGGTCAGCACCGGGCCGAGTACGTCCAGCAGCAGCATCACGGCCGCCAGCGGCGCCAGGCTGTCGAACAGGTCGACGCCGATCCAGCGCGTCTGCTCCATCAGCAGGATCGCGAACACCGCCATCGGCGTGAGCGCCAGGCCGGACAAGGCGCCCTTGCGCGCCGAGATGCCGGACACGCGGGCAAAGGCCGTGCACACCCCGATTTTCACCGCCGCGCGCACCAGCACGAGAAGCAGGCCGAGCGCGATGCCGCCGCCCACGTGCTCGACCTCGACCTTGGTGGCGACGAAAAAGAACATCAGCACCGCCAGCAAGTCGCCCAGCACGCCGAAATTGCGCTGCGCGGGACTGAGCGCGATGCGCCGGTGGCGTGCCACCAGGCCGAAGGTGAGCGCGGCCAGCACCGGCGAGAAGCGCAGCACATAGGTGATCGCCACCAGCAGCATGACGGCCAGCGCGAAGGCCAGCGTAGCGTTGCGCGCGGCGTCGATGGTGCGCAGCCAGAGCGGCACCAGGGTACCGAACAGGGCACCCAGGATGCTCGACGCGGCCAGCACCAGCAGGCTGCTACCGGCCGCCCGCAGCAGGTCGCCCGAGGTCTGGAACACGCCGATGCCGACCACCACATTGAAGGTGAACACGGCCATCACGCAGTTCAGCGCCGTCAGGTGCATGGCGCGTTCGGTCACCTGGCCGGCGGCGCCCTGCTCGTTGAGCACGCGCAGCAGGCCGGCCGGGGAGCTCGACATCGCCAGCGAGGCCGTCAGCGCGCTGGGCAGGCGCTCCATGCCGAAGCCGGCGGCGACCAGGTAGACGGCGCAGAAGGTCAGCACGGCTTCCAGCACCGAGGTCACGACAATCCACGGATTACTGCGCAGCCAGCGCAGGTTGATGCGGTAGCCGAGTTCGAACAGGATCAGGCCGAAGCCCAGGTTCGCCAGCAGCATGAAGTTTTTCGACTCGGACGGCGGCAGGTAGCCGGCCGCCAGATTGCCGAACACGAAGCCGGCCAGGCCGTAGACGGCGATGCGCGGCAGCGCCGTCCAGCGGAAGATCAGTTCGCCGGCCATCCAGGACAGCGCGATGGCCAGCGGCCAGGCAAGTTGAAAGCCGAGATCGGCATAGTCGGGCATGGATTTTCTCCTCGATGGGCGGGAGTGCTGCGCGCACCGGGCGGTACGCCTCTTGCTAAAAAGACAGCCCCCGGTTGCCCCGGGGGCTTAAAAAAGACGGGTGAACGTCTCATCGCTGTTCGGGTGCCCACCCTGGCGGGAACACCCGGAACCCGTCAATCATGCCAGAGCTATATCGTATTAGCAACTACATTTGTCTAAACGTATTGACGCTTAGAACCTATCCCAGTACGAAGGAGGAAGTTGATGACGATGCATGGCAAGCGGGGGCAAGGCGCGAGGAGGCCGCATGGCGAGCCATGCAACGACGAGCAACGCAGCAGCCGCTTGTCAGGCGCGTCAGCAACGACTCATTCCCTACTGGGATAGGTTCTTAGTGCACCTGGGCCAGCGCGCAGCGCGATTTCCTTCCCTCGACCGTGCACCTGTTGCGCTCGCGGCCATCGCGGTCCCAGACCTTGACCAGCCATGCCTCGGCGCCGGTGCGCTCCATCGTCATGAAGCCGAAGCCGTCGATCCAGGAACTCATGTGCTCGACGATCGCGCCCGGCGCCGGCGTCTTGCCCGCCGGCGGCAGGGCCGGCAGCGGCACGATGTCTTCCGCCGTGCCCGAAAAGCCGGCCACGAACTGGGTCGGGTGCGCGCTGGCGAAACTGGTCTGCTCCCACAGGTGCACATGGCCCGAGAGCAGCATGCCGAAGGAGCGCGGCAGGTAGCCGGGGTCGACGTCGCCGAAGGCGTCGAGCAGGCCGCGGTCGCCGCCGAACAGCGTCACCTCGCCCGTCTTCGGATCGCGGCCGGCGCCGAAGGCCAGCAGCGGATGGTGGTCGACGCCGATGTTGTAAGGAGCGGTGCGCGCCAGTGCCTCGATCTTGCGGTAGCTGTCGGCATAGGCGGCGCGGCGCGGGTCGGTGACCGGCAAGCCCTTGAAGCTGGTGTTGGCGGTGTCGAACACGACCAGCTGCGCGCCCTCGCCGAGCGGCACCGCATACGGGTCGCTGTATTCGCCGACCGCATCGTTGGCGGGTGCGTCGCAATCGCGTCCGGCCTGGAACGGGCGCGCGTCGAGCCAGCGCCACCAGCCCTGCCCGGCGCGGGTGCAGCTTTCGTGGTTGCCGCGCGCCAGCACCCAGGGCGCGGCGGCGAACAGCTTGCGCGCCGGCGTGAAGAAGTCCGCGGCCCAGGCGTCGTAGCCGTAGCCGTAGGGACTGCCGGCGCAGCCGGCGCGCCCGGCCGGACAGGGATCTTCGCGATAGTGGTAGTCGCCCACGTGGATCACCAGGTCCGGCTTGAAATCGGCGGCGCTGGCGGCCACCCGCGCGAACGGGAAGCGCTCGGCATCGTTACAGTCCTGCCACTCCTTGCCCTTCAGGCGGCAACCCGTGTCGCCGATGACGACGATGCGTTTCGGCGCGCTCTTTGGCACCGGCAAGGCATGCCCGGCCACGCCGGCGACGACGCTGCCGGCGGCGATCGGCGCCTCGCAAGTGAGCATCGCGCTCGACGGCGGTGTGAAAGGCTGGCCGGGGCGCGCGGGAATCGCGGCCTTCGGCACCCGTACCCGCATCGGCAAGTTGCGGTTGTCGACCATCAGCGGCGGGCAGCTGGACGCGGCCGTGATCAGGCGCGCGCTGGCGGCGCCGTCCGCGCCGATCACGACAAAGGCGACGTCGTCCGGACCGGGGTCGCTCACCAGGCTGGCGCAGCCGGCCAGCAGCATGGCCGGCAGCACCGATGCCAGCAGGTTCGGCCGGGGCCAGGGGAAGAGTCTCATGCGTGTCTCCAGGCAAAAGTGGCGAATGTATCACAGCAGAATGTCGGCCATATGAAGGCGCCGGGGACCGTCGAGCAGGCGAACGCGGCTGGACGACGGTTTTAGCGTAACATTTTGACAAATCAAAAGGAAAATCGATGGAATACGTACCGATGTGGCTGCAGGCGGGATTCTGGGGACTGGTCGCGGGCGGCGCACTGCTGCTGGGGGCGCTGGTGGGCTACCGCTTCGCCGTGCCGGCGCGCCTGGTGGCGGCGATCATGGCGTTCGGCAGCGGCGTGCTGATCTCGGCCCTGTCCTTCGAGCTGATGGACGAGGCCTTCAAGACCGGCGGCTTCCAAGCCACGGCCTTGGGCTTTCTGGCCGGCGCGGCCGTCTACACGCTGGCGAACTGGTGGCTGGCCCACGGCGGCGCGCGCCACCGCAAGCGCTCCGGCATCCAGCCGACGGAAGACGAACATGGCGGCAGCGGGCGCGCGATCGCGGTCGGTGCCCTGCTCGACGGCATTCCGGAGTCGCTCGTGATCGGCCTGTCGATGCTGGGCGGCGGCAAGGTCAGCATGGTGGCGGTGTCGGCGATCTTCCTGTCGAACGTGCCGGAAGGCTTGTCGAGCGCGGCCGGCATGAAGGAGGCCGGGCGCAGCGCCTTCTACATCTTCGGCATCTGGGGCGCGATCGCGTTCGCCTCCGGCCTGTCCGCCCTGGCCGGCTTCACCCTGTTCGAGGGCGTCTCGCCCGGCACCGTGGCCGCCACCACGGCGGTCGCCGCCGGCGCCATCCTGGCGATGCTGGCCGATACCATGATCCCGGAAGCCTTCGCCGAAGCCCACGATTTCGCCGGCCTGATCACGGTGATGGGTTTCCTGGCCGCCTTTGCGCTCAGCAAGATGGGCTGAGTCGCTTGAAACCCGGACGGAACGGCAGCGCCGGCGGCGTGCACTGGTCGACCGCGCGCGGCTTGGCGTCGTCGGCGGAGCTGGTCAGGTAGCAATCGTCGAATACCGAGCAATAACAGGCCGAATAGGTGATGTCGTTCATTTGCCGGTGCAGCGCGTCGAACACCGGGTTGGCGGTCTTCGGCTCGTCCCAGGCGAACATCTGGACCATGGCGCCGGGGCGAATCAGCGAGCCGGCGATATTGCCGCGCACGTCGATGCCCGACAGCTGGCCGGGAACGGCGGAACAGCATTTCTCCACCAGCTCGCTCAGGTCGCGCACCGGCTGGCCCTTGAAGCTAAATTGTACCCACTCGATCCGTGCCGGCCCGACGCCGTTGTTTTCCATCATGTACTTGACGCGGCGGTTGAAAGCCTTGGCGCCGCCGCCCGGTCTTTCCATGGAAGTCGAGCGCATCAGTTCGACATATGGATAGCTGTTTACTGTCACCAGCTTTTCCATCGGATGGGCCGAATGCAGCCCGAGCCAGAGCGAGACCAGCGAAATAATGCCGGCCGACAGGCCAAGGCCGAGATCGAGCCAGCGAATGCCGGTCTTGCGTGGGTGATGATGGTGGTGGCTTTCGTGTTCCAACGCTGCTCCCAAATGTTGTTCCGAATCAAAATCATAGCAATTGAACAAGATTTTGGGGGAATGGAAACTGAAAGGCCGCCTGCTATTCCTGGCCCCGCCGCCAGCCCTTACAATATGGTGCGCAGTACCGACCCGCCACATCGAAAGAACGAGCATGATCCTATTGAAGGTTCCCTACGCGGAAAAAGACGAAGCCAAGGCGCTGGGCGCGCGCTGGAACCCGACGCGCAAATGCTGGTACGTCCCGGACGGCAAGGACAGCGAACCGTTCGCGCGCTGGATCGTCGCCGGCGCCGCCGCGCCTGCCGGCGATGCTGCGGCCAAGCCCCCCTCCTCGCGCGATTCGCACGGCGCCAAGCCGGTGATCGGTTCGAAGTATCTCGAACTGCCGCACGCCTGTAATCCGTTCGAGGAATGCGCCGAATGCCGCCCGAAGCTGGTCGAGAGCGGCTGGCTGGAAGCGCACCAGGCGGTGCGCAAGCTGCTGGCGGGCTTGTAGGTCGCGACGCATTCGAATGCTATGATGGCCTGGTCATCCGTTTAATTTCAGGAGTGCCCGTTGGACAAGGCAATCGAGCAGTGTGTAGCCGAGGTACAGGCCATCAGCGCCGTGCCTGACATCATGCAAACCCTGGCCGGCTTGACCGGCCTGCGCCTGATCTGTATCGCGCATGTGACGGAGGCTTCCTGGACCGCCTGCGCCATCCTGGACCGGCTCGGCCTGGGCATGAAGCCGGGCGATCAGATCGACGTCACGACCACGCTGTGCGAGGACGTGCGCAACACCGGCGTGGCGATCGTGATCGACAGCGTCGACGAGTCGCCCGTCTACCGCTCGCATCCCATTCCACTCATGTACGGCTTCAAGAGCTATTTTTCGCTGCCCTTGTTCCGCCCCTGCGGCAGCTATTTCGGCACCCTGTGCGGTCTCGACCCGCAACCGGCCTCGCTCAACGATACGACGACAGTGACGACCATGCGCCTGTTCGCGGAACTCATTTCGAAGCAGCTCAAGCCTGCCGTCCACGCCGTTCAGACAGCGTCGGCGTCCTGAGCGCCTTCATTTCACCCGCTGCTTCTCGAGTTTGCGCGCCAGCGTGCGCCGGTGCATCCCCAGCCGCCGCGCCGCTTCCGAAATATTGAAATCGGTCTCCGCCAGCACCGCGTGGATGTGCTCCCACTCGAGCGTCTTGATCGAGGTCGAGCGGTTGGTGACCTCGATGTCGGCGCTGCCGGCCACGTGGCCGAAGGCGGCCTCGATGTCGTCGGTGTTCGACGGCTTGGCCAGGTACTGGCAGGCGCCGAGCTTGATCGCTTCGACCGCGGTGCCGATGCTGGCAAAGCCGGTCAGCACCACGATCAGCATCTCGGGGTCGTGCGCGTGCAGCAGCTGGACGCAGTTCAGCCCCGATGAATTGCCTTTCAGTTTCAGGTCGACCACGGCGTAGCCGGGGTCATGGTCCTTCAGCACCTCGGCCGCTTCGTCGAAGCCGGGCGCGTGCAGCACGCGGTAGCCGCGCCGCTCGAAGGAGCGGCCCAAGGTGCGCGCGAAGGCCTCGTCATCCTCGACGATCAAGAGCAGTGGGGTGTCGAGCAGCACATCAGACATGCTCGCCCTCCCCCGGCAGTTCGATCGCGGCCAGCGGAATATTCAAGGTAACCGCCGCCCCGCCGCCGTCCAGGTTGCGCGCGACCACGCCGCCGCCGAGCGTGCGTGCGACGTTCACCACCAAAAACAAGCCGACGCCGGCGCCGGGCCGGTTCTTGGTCGACTGGTAGGGCTTGCCGAACTGGGCCAGCATGGCGGGCGCAAAACCCGGCCCCTTGTCCGTCACCACCAGGCGCAGCACGCCCTCCTCGATGCGCGCGTCCAGCCCGACCCAGTCCGGCGAGGCCTCGAGGGCGTTGTCGAGCAGGTTGTCGATGGTCTGCTTCAGGGCCGAGTCGAAAGCGACCGGAATATCCTCGGGAATCCGGTTTTCATAGTCGAAGACCTTGACCGGGCGGCTGTCTTCCCAGTCGCCGGCCAGGCCGTCGAGGAAGCTGTGGATGGTCGTGCGCACGGCCGATTCGCCGCGCGCGCTGCCGGCCGAGAGCAGGATGCCGCTGACGATCGACTTGCAGCGTTTGAGCTGGGTCTGCATCTCGCCGATTTCCTCGCGCAAGTCGGGATTGTCGCGAAACGCGGGCATGCGCTTCCAGTCGCCCAGGATCACCGACAGCGTGGCCAGCGGCGTACCCAGCTCGTGGGCGGCGCCCGAGGCCAAAAGGCCCATGCGCACGATATGGTCTTCCTCGGCGGCGCGCTGGCGCAGGTCGGCCAGCTGGGCCGCCTTCGCGCGCAGGGTGCCGCTGATGCGCGAGATGAAAATCACCAGCAGCGCGGCATTGATCGCGAAGCACAGCAGCATGCCCTGCACGTACAGGCTGGCGATCCCGCGCGCATGGTCGAAGGGCAGCGCGAGCGGCTGGGCGAAGACGGCCAGCAGGGCCAGGCAGACCAGCGTGATGCCGACGATGCTCCAGGTCGACCAGCTCTCCAGCAGCACGGCCGAGATGATGATCTGCAGCAGGTACAAAAAGGCGAAAGGATTCGTGGTGCCGCCCGACAGGTAGAGCTGGACGGTGAGCGTGGCCACGTCCACCAGCAGCGCCATGAACAGCTCGCTGTTGGCGACCGGGCGCCGCTCGTGCCAGCGCAGGTGGCTGGCGATATTGAAGGCGATCAGGCAGGCCAGCACCTGCAGCATGTGCACCAGCGGCAGGTTGATGTCGAAGACCAGGATTGCGGCGGCAATCGTGGTGACCTGGCCGATGACGGCGATCCAGCGCAGCTCGATGAGCTGCAGCATGTTCTTGTGGCCGGCGGCGTATTCGACGTTCGCTTCCGCGGAGGTCGCAATCGACGGTGTTATTTTTGTGAGTAGATCAAGCTTTACTGCCATCGTTCCTTGCCCTGCCGGTTAGGGTGCCGGCGCGCGCCAGGTACCACCACGCCCCGGCCACCATCAAAGCAAGAGCATACCAAGTGATCGCATACACAAGGTGATTGTTTTGGAAGGAAATGACGGTCAGCCCGCCGACCGGGCGGTCCGGGGCGTCCGCCGGATCCTGGGCGCGGGCGGCGTCGACGAAGTATGGCGCGACATTGGTCAAGCCGCGCGCGGCGGCAATCGCCGCCACATCGCGCGAAAACCAGCGGTTGCCGACCGGGTCGTTCTCGCGCAGGAAGCCGCCGCCCGGCTCGGTGATGCGCAGCAGGCCGGTGAAAGCATGTTCAGCTTGCAGCTGGGGATGCAGCGGGCCGGCGGGCAGGCAGACATGGCCGCTTGCCTCGCGCGCCGGATAGCGGTTGCGCGCGTCGGCAGCGGGAATGAAGCCGCGGTTGACCAGCACGATCGTCCCGCTGGACGTGCACAGTGGCGTGATCAGCCAGTAGCCCGCACCCAGTTCGGAGACGGCCTGGACCGGCGTCGTGTAATCGTGGAGGAAGACACCGGCCAGGCGTACGTGCCGGTATTCGTCGGTTTCCTTGGAAACCGCCCCCGTCGGCAAGGCCACCGGGGGCGCATGAACGCGCGTGTCGACGCGTTCGATCAGGTCCAGTTTCCATTGCAGGCGTTGCACCTGCCAGGTCCCCAGTCCCGCAAACAGCACGATCAGGAGCAGCCCAAGCACCGCCAGGATGACGCGCACCGTGCTGCGTGGCCGCGCCACCCCGGAGGGCTGCCCTGCTACCGGATCGTGCCGGCCCATCATGGCATGTCGTGCGCGCCGTGCGTGGCGCCCGCGGCGGCATCGCCCATGTTGGGCATCATGTTGACGTTCATGTGGTACATGACCCAGATCGAACCCGACAGGACGATGCCCAGGAGGACCAGCGTCAGGATCAGCGCCATCATGTTCCAGCCGCCCTCGGACTTCGAGTTCATGTGCAGGAAGTACACCATGTGCACGACCAGCTGCACGGCGGCGAAGCCCATGATCACGAAACGGGTGGTGCCCGGATCGAGGATGTTGCCCATCACCAGCCAGAACGGGATCACCGTCAGGATCACGGCCAGCGTGAAGCCGATCGTGTAGTCCTTCAGGCTGTAGTGGACAGCGTGCGCGTCGTGGTGGCCGTGGCCGTGGTCATCGTGACCGTGGTTGTGATGTTCGCTCATGGCAGCGTTCCCATCAGGTAGACAAAGGTGAAGACGAAGATCCAGACGACGTCCAGGAAGTGCCAGAACAGCGACAGGCAGGACAGGCGGCGCATGTTTTCAGGCGACAGGCCGTGCTTGGCGAGCTGGACGATCAGCGTGACCAGCCAGACGATACCGAACAGCACGTGCAAGCCGTGGGTACCGACCAGCGAGAAGAACGCGGTCAGGAAGCTCGAGCGCGACGGACCCGCGCCTTCGTGGATCAGGTGGTAGAACTCGTACAGTTCCAGGCCCAGGAAGCAGGCGCCCAGGACACCGGTGATTGCCAGCCAGAGCTGGGCGCGGCCGAGTTGCCTGGCTTGCGCCGCGATCATGGCGAAACCGAAGGTGATCGACGACACCAGCAGGAAGGCGGTATTGATGCCCACCAGCTTGAGGTCGAACAGCTCGGCGCCGGACGGACCGCCGGCGTAGTTGCGGCCCAGGACGGCATAGGTCGCGAACAGGCTGGCGAAGATGAGGCAGTCGCTCATCAGGTAGATCCAGAACCCGAGCATGGTGCCGTGTTCCGGATGATGCTCGCGCACGTGGTAGCGCGAGCCTGCGTCGGCGCCAGGGGCGCCGGTCATCGTTGCGTTAATTTCAGACATGGGCTTCCAGCATTTTAGTGCGTGCGTTTTCGGTACGGGTCACTTCTTCCGCCGAGACGTAGTAGTCACGCTTGTAGTTGAACGTGTGCGCAATGATTGCCACCATCATCGCGAAGAACGCGAGACCGGTCAGCAGCCACATGTGCCAGATGATCGCAAAACCAATCACCATTGCGATTGCCGAGATCACGAAACCGGCCCAGGTGTTCTTCGGCATGTGGATCGCGACGTAGTCGGTCAACGGACGCTTCCAGCCATTCTTCTTCATGTCGGCGAAGGTGTCGTTGTCGTACACCACCGGCGTGAAGGCGAAGTTGTAGTCCGGCGGCGGCGACGAGGTCGCCCACTCGAGCGTACGGCCATCCCATGGGTCGCCGGTGAAGTCGCGCAGACGCGCGCTGTTGCGGTCGCGGTAGCTGACATACAGTTGCATCAACAGCGCGCCGATACCGCCGGCGATCATCAGGGTGCCGACGAAGGAGATCTGGAACAGCCACTGCAGTTCAGGATCTTCGAAGTGGCTCATGCGGCGGGTAACGCCCATGAAGCCCAGGATGTACGGCGGGGTGAAGGCCACCCAGAAGCCGATCGACCAGAGCCAGAACGAGACCAGGCCCCAGAAACGGTCGAGCTTGTAACCGAAGGCTTTCGGGAACCAGTAGTTGATACCCGCGAACAGGCCGAACAGCACGCCGCCGATGATGACGTTGTGGAAGTGGGCAATCAGGAACAGCGAGTTGTGCAGCACGAAGTCGGCCGCCGGGATCGCCAGCATCACGCCGGTCATGCCGCCGATGGTGAAGGTCAGCATGAACGAAATCGTCCACATCATCGGCAGTTCGAAGCGGATCCGGCCGCGGTACATCGTGAACAGCCAGTTGAAGATCTTCGCGCCGGTCGGGATCGAAATGATCATCGTCGTGATGCCGAAGAAGGAGTTCACGCTCGCGCCCGACCCCATCGTGAAGAAGTGGTGCAGCCAGACCAGGTAGGACAGGATCATGATCACGACCGTGGCGTAGACCATCGAGGTATAGCCGAACAGGCGCTTGCCGGTAAAGGTCGAGACGATTTCCGAGTAGATGCCGAATGCCGGCAGGATCAGGATATAGACCTCCGGGTGACCCCAGATCCAGATCAGGTTCACGTACAGCATGGCGTTACCGCCCTTGTCGGCCGTGAAGAAGTTGGTGTCGAACAGGCGGTCCATGCCGAGCATGGCCAGCGTGGCGGTCAGGATCGGGAACGACATCACGATCAGGATGTTGGTGCACAGCGAAGTCCAGGTGAACACCGGCATCTTCATCAGGTCCATGCCCGGCGCGCGCATCTTGACGATGGTGACGATCAGGTTGACCCCGGAGAGCAAGGTGCCGACACCCGCGATCTGCAATGACCATATGTAATAGTCGACGCCGACACCCGGACTTGCCAGGATGCCCGACAGCGGCGGGAAGGCCAGCCAGCCGGTACGCGCGAATTCGCCCACGAACAGCGAGGCCATGACCAGCACGGCGCCCATGGTCGTCATCCAGAACGAGAAGTTGTTCAGGAACGGGAAGGCCACGTCGCGCGCGCCGATCTGCAGCGGCACGACATAGTTCATCAGGCCCGTCACGAACGGCATCGCCACGAAGAAGATCATGATCACGCCGTGGGCGGTAAAGACCTGGTCGTAGTGGTGCGGCGGCAGGAAGCCGGCGTTCTCGCCGAAGGAGATCGCTTGCTGGGCGCGCATCATGAGGGCGTCGGCAAAGCCGCGCAGGAACATGACCAGGCCCAGGATCATGTACATGATGCCGATTTTCTTGTGGTCGATACTGGTGATCCAGTCGCGCCACAAGGTGCCCCACAGGCGGAAATAGGTAATGATGGCGAACAGCGCGGCACCGCCTACCAGCACACCGGCGAAGGTCGCGAGCAGGATCGGCTCATGGAACGGAATCGCGTCCCAGCTGAGCCGTCCGAAGATGAGCTTCGTCAAGTCAAATGAGTCTTGCATGGTTACTTCTTCACAGAATTAGTAGGGGTTTCGCATACTTCCGCGTCGGCGACCTGGCGCTTGCCGTCTTGCGGCAATTGCTTGAGGGCGATGTCATTGCGTACACGTTGCATGTCCTGGGCCATCTGGTGGTTCATGCAGACGGCGCCTTCGGCCACGCAGCGGTTCACGATCGACATGAAGAGTTGCGGCTGGACGGTGGCGTAATGGCGCACCGGCTCTTTTTCCGACGGCTTTTCAAGCGCCAGGTAGTCGGCGAGGCCGAGCGCGTTGCCGCTCGCCTTGACCTTGTTGACCCAGGCGTCGAAATCGCCCTGGCTGGTGCCCTTGAAGGCGAACTTCATGTGCGAGAAACCGTCGCCGCTGAAGTTCGAGGACATGCCCTTGTAGTCGCCCGCCTTGTTGATCACCGCGTTGAGCGTCGTTTCCATGCCCGGCATCGTGTAGATCATGCCGGCCAGGGTCGGGATGTAGAAGGCGTTCATCACGGTCGACGAGGACAGCTTGAAGCGGATCGGGGTGTCGACCGGGGCAACCAGTTCATTCACGGTCGCGATGCCCTGCTCCGGATAGATGAACAGCCACTTCCAGTCGAGCGAGACGACCTGGACTTCGAGCACCTTGGTGCCGGCCGGGATCGTGCGCTTGTCGTCGAGGCGGTCGAGCGCGCGGTACGGGTCGAGCTTGTGGGTGCTGATCCAGGTGATCAGGCCGAGCGCGATGATGATCAAGAGGGGCGCGCCCCAGATCACCAGCTCGAGCTTGGTCGAGTGATCCCAATCGGGCTCGTAGCGGGCGTTGGCGCTTTGTCGGTACTTCCACGCGAACACGACGATCAGGACCATCACCGGAATGATGATGATTAACATCAGCCAGACCGACACTCGGATGAGGTCGGCTTGCTGCCGGGCGATATCACCGGCCGCATTCATCGTCACCGTGTTGCAGCCGGACAGCGCCGCAAGCAGGAGAAGTGAAAGCCCGGGACGGACAATTTTAGGAATCATGCTAGGTATCTAACGTTACATGGGTATAAGAACATGCTACTGTACTGTCATCGGCCTTCGCTGCACATTGGACGTTTTGTCCCACCCTTGCCCAGGCCAGGGGAGATACCTGAAGGCCGCCGACCTACCTGGAGACAAAGAATATGCAAAACACGAATACCTACGGCGGCGCGGGGGGGCATCCCGGATCCGCTCCCATCACTGCCCCGCACAGCGGCGCACGTAACATCAACGCCCGGGACAGCCACATTTCCCCGAGCGAAATCGCAGTCGGCGTGGTCATTGGACGCGCCTCCGAATATTTCGATTTCTTCGTGTACGCGATTGCTTCCGTGCTCGTGTTTCCATCGGTATTTTTCCCGTTTGCGGATCGACTGGAGGGCACACTCTACGCCTTTACGATTTTTGCGTTCGCATTTATCGCGCGTCCGATCGGCACGATACTTTTCATGTCGATCCAGCAACGCTTTTCCAGGGAAATCAAGCTGACCGTCGCCTTGTTCCTGATGGGCACGGCCACCGTCGTGATTTCCTTCCTGCCTACGTATTCCCAGATCGGCACCACCGCCATCGTCCTGCTGTCGCTGATGCGCATCGCCCAGGGTGTGGCGCAAGGCGGTTCCTGGGACGGCTTGCCGTCGCTGCTGGCCCTGAATGCGCCCGAGCACAAGCGAGGATGGTACGCAATGCTGGGGCAATTGAGCGCACCGTTGGGATTCCTGATCGCCGCCGGCCTGTTCGCGTATATGCTCGATAACCTGTCGACCGACGATTTCCTGGTCTGGGGCTGGCGTTATCCGTTCTTCGTGGCGTTTGCCATCAACGTCGTCGCCCTGTTCGCGCGCCTGCGCCTGGTCTCGACCACCGAATACACCAACCTGCTCGACTCGCACGAACTCGATCCGGCACCGGTTGGCGAACTGGTCAGCACCCAGGGTGCCAACATCGTCATCGGCGCCCTCGCCGCCCTGGCCAGCTACGCGCTGTTCCACCTGGTGACCGTGTTCCCGCTATCGTGGATGCAGCTCTACGACACCCGTCCGATCAGCGGCTTCCTGCACATCCAGATGTGGGGCGCCGGTGTCGCCGCGGTGTGCATCCTGATTTCCGGCCTGATCGCCGACAAGGTCGGCCGCCGCACCACGCTCGGCACCCTGGCGGCCCTGATCGCGATCTTCTCGGCCTTCGTGCCGATGCTGATCGACGGCGGCGAAGCCGGCCAGAACGCCTTCATCCTGATCGGCTTCGGCCTGCTCGGCCTGTCCTACGGCCAGGCCGCGGGCGCCGTGACCTCGAACTTCGAATCGCGCTTCCGCTACACCGGCGCGGCTTTGACGAGCGACCTGGCCTGGCTGGTCGGGGCGGCTTTCGCCCCGCTGGTCGCCCTCGGCCTGGGTGCCAACTTCGGTCTCGGCTATGTCAGCCTCTACCTCCTGTCGGGCGCGGTCGGCTCGCTGGCGGCGCTGAGCCTGAACCGCAAGCTGGAAATTCGCGACTAATCTTGCTGGCGCAGCATTCGAATCCGGTCGGACCTCTTGTCCGGCCGGATTTTTCTTTTGTGGGAAGGGTCTAACGGCTTTTCGGAGGCGGGCATGACACGCAAGCATGTAGTCAGTATCTCGGCGGGTGCGGCCGCGCTGGGCGGCGTGCTCGAACTGCCGGCCACGCCGATCGGCGTGGCCCTGTTCGCCCACGGCAGCGGCAGCAGCCGCCTCAGCCCGCGCAACCGGCAGGTGGCGGCGGAACTGCGCGACGCGAATATCGCCACCCTGTTGCTCGACCTGCTCACGCCGGAAGAAGACGGCACCTACCACAACCGGTTCGACATCGACGTCCTGACCCGGCGCCTGCATGCGGCGGCCAGCTGGCTCGGCACCGAGCCCTTGACCGCTCCCCTGCCCCTGGGCCTGTTCGGCGCCAGCACCGGCGCCGCGGCGGCGCTGCGCCTGGCGGCCGACAGCGGCACCGGCATCGCCGCCGTCGTCTCGCGCGGCGGGCGGCCCGACCTGGCCGGACTGGCGCTGGCCCACGTCCTGTCGCCGACCCTCCTGATCGTGGGCGGCGAGGATGGCGCGGTGCTGGAACTGAACCGACAAGCCCTGGCTCAGCTGGGCGGCGAAAAGGCGCTCGAGATCGTGCCGGGTGCGACCCATCTGTTCGAGGAGCCCGGGGCGCTGGACCAGGTGGCGCGGCTGGCGGCGAACTGGTTCGTGCGCCATTTCGAGATGTAGGCCGCCCTTATGCAAGCGCCGTATCGAGCACCGTCATCAGGATGAAGCCGAAGATGAGGGCGATGCTGGCCGAGGTGCCGTTGCCGTTTTCGCGCATTTCCGGAATGACGTCGTTGGCGATCACGAACAGCATCGCGCCGCCGGCGGCGGCCAGGGCCACCGGCAGCAGGCCGCCGGCGATGCCGATCAGGGCCACGCCGAAGGCGGCGGCGATCGGCTCGATCACGCCGGACAGCACGCCCAGGCCGACCGAGGTCAGGCGGCTGTAGCCGACCGTGCGCAAGGCCAGCGCCACGACCAGGCCTTCCGGCACGTCCTGGATCGAAATGCCGGTGGTCAGCGAATGGGCTTTTTCGATGTCGATGCCGGCGTAGGCGACGCCGATCGCCAGCCCTTCGGGCATGTTGTGGAGGGCGACGGCGGTGACGAACAGCCAGGCGCGGCGCAGCGAATTGCCGTCGACATCGCTGGCCAGCAGCTGGGCCGGCGCGCTCGCGCGGCTCATCAGGAGGATGCCGCCGGCGCCGAGCAGGATGCCCACGCCCACCGTCAGGCTGGCCTCCCACGGCCCGGCGCCGGCGCCCCGGGACGCGGCCAGGGCCGGGATCACGAGCGAAAACGCGGTCGCGCCCAGCATCACGCCGGCGCCGAAGCCGAGGAAGCCGTCATAGGTGCGTTTCGAAAAATTCTGCGAAAACAGGACCGGCAAGGTGCCCAGCGCCGTTGCCGCGGCCGCGGTCGCGCCGCCCAGCAAGGCCGCATGCATCTTCGGATTGGCATTCATCAGCTGCTCGATCAGGCTGCCAAGCAGCAGGAAGCAGCCGGCCGCGCAGATCAGCAGGCCAACGGCGCGCCGTACGGTGAGCATGCGCGTGAACGCAGCGGTCCAGCGCAGTTTCTGTGTTCTCGTTTCCATGTCGCGAGCGTAGCAGGCCCACGGGTGGCGACGGCGCGCGCCAGAACCGGCAACAGAGCGCCAGGGCGTCGCGCGCTTGGCCGACAGACGCTAGCGCCGCGCTCCTACGCCATGCGCGGCGGGTGGGCACTACCATTTACCTCATCGTTCACCTGGAGGGAGAGCACCATGTTTTCGCTAGACCAACTCAGCCCCACCATCACCGACATGATCCGTTTCGATCACTCGCACGTGATGGTGACCTTTCATCAGTACACCAAGGACAAGCCGGCGACCGTCAAGAAAGCCCTGGCCGATACCATCTGCAGCGCGCTGGAAATCCACGCCACGCTGGAGGAAGAAATTTTCTATCCGGTGATGCGCGAAATCGACAAGGGCGAGCCCTTCGTCCACAAGGCCGAGCCGGAGCACAACGACATGCGCCGCATGATCGAGGAACTGCGCGCCACCAGCGGCGCCGATCCGCGCCACGACAAGGTCATGCTGGAACTGATGCGCGACGTGATCCACCATGTGGCGGATGAGGAAACGACGCTGCTGCCGCAGGCCGAAACATTGATGAGCAAGGCGCGCCTATCCGAACTGGGCGCGCAGATGACCAAGCGGCGCATGGAACTGGTGGCGCCGAAGGTCGGCAAGCTGGCGAAAAGCCATGCGGTCGGCTTTTCGGGCAGTACCACCGCGGTGGTGGTGGGCGTGGCCAGCGCCCTGCTCGCCCTGCGCGGCCTGATCAGGAAGCCGCGCGGCGCCTAGCGCCGGCGGCCCCGGTGCGTGGCCTTACGCGGCCTGCCCGATCGCGCCGCGCTTGACCTGGTCGCGCTCGATCGACTCGAACAAGGCCTTGAAATTGCCTTCGCCGAAGCCATCGTCGCCCTTGCGCTGGATGAATTCGAAGAACACCGGGCCGAGCTGGGTTTCCGAGAAAATCTGCAGCAGCAGGCGCGGCTTGCCGTCGACCACGTCGCCATCGAGCAGAAGGCCGCGGGCCTGCAGCGCCGAGGCGTTCTCGCCGTGGCCGGGAATCCGGCCTTCGAGCATCTCGTAATAGGTGGCCGGTGGCGCGCCCATCAGGGGAACGCCGGCGGCGCGCAGGCTGTCCACGGTCTTCATGAGGTCGTCGGTCAGCAAGGCGATGTGCTGGATGCCTTCACCGTTGAACTGCATCAGGAATTCCTCGATCTGGCCACCGCCCGCTTTTCCTTCTTCGTTCAGGGGAATGCGGATCTTGCCGTCCGGCGCCGTCATCGCCTTCGAGGTCAGGCCCGTATATTCGCCCTTGATGTCGAAATAACGGATCTCGCGGAAATTGAACAGCTTCTCGTAGAAGCCGGCCCAGAAGGACATGCGGCCGCGATAGACATTATGGGTCAGGTGGTCGATGATCTGCAGGCCGTGGCCGGGCGGGCGGCGCTCGACATCGGGCAGGAACTTGAAATCGATGTCATAGATCGACTTGCCGTCTTCGAAGCGGTCGATCAGGTAGAGCGGCGCGCCGCCGATGCCCTTGATGGCCGGCAGGCGCAGTTCCATCGGGCCGGTCGGGATCTCGACCGCCTGGGCGCCCAGTTCCAGCGCGCGCTTGTAGGCAGCGTGCGAATCCTTGACGCGGAAGGCCATGCCGCAGGCCGACGGGCCGTGCTCGGCGGCGAAATAGGCCGCGTAGCTCTTCGGCTCGTTGTTGACGATGAAATTGATTTCGCCCTGGCGATACAGCACGACATCCTTCGAGCGGTGCACCGCGACCTTGGTAAAGCCCAGCTTTTCGAACAGCGGCTCGAGCACGCCCGGCGTCGGGGACGCGAACTCGACGAATTCGAAGCCCATCAGGCCCATTGGATTCTCAAACAGGTCAGCCATCTTGTTTTCCTTAATTTCCTTGCATTGCAAGTGATCTCCTCCAACCCGGCCTGCGCCTCGTGGACGCCGCCGGGCGGAACCGTGCGGCCGGCATCGTCGCGCCAGGCCGGAACATGTGGCAGCGCCCTTCGATGCACGGCGCTGCGCTGCGACCGGAATGATACGCCAGTTGCGTTCACTTGCTGGTCAAGATTGTCGAATGATTACGCGTTGGACGTTCGCGCAGCAGGGTCCGGATGTCGTTGAGCAGCACGGCGGGATGAAGGTAGGAGGTCGAATAGATCTCGCGCACCACGCCGTCGGCGTCGAGCAGGTAGACCTTGAGCATGTGGCTCAGCACGGGCGCGCGCTGGCCCGCGGGTTTCGACACGGCCACCGAGACGTCCTGCCCGAAGCCGTCGAGCAGCGGCGCCAGCTCCCTGCCGCTCCTGGTGGTCAGGAAATGCCAGGCCAGGCCGCGCCGGTCGCGCGCCTCTTGCCCGCCATAGCTGCGCATCGCGGGCGGCGTGTCGAACTCCGGATCGAAGCTCATGCTGACGAAGCGCACCTTGCCGCGCAGCGTGGGGGTGGATTCGATGGTCTGTTTCAGGCTGTGCAGGGTGGCATAGGCCAGCGGGCAGCCTGTCGGATCGCTGCAATAGGTGTAGATGAAGGAAAACAGGGTGACGGCGCCTGTCGTGAATTCCGACAGGCGGTGCACGCTGCCGTCGCTCTCGAGCACCTGGCCGTCGGGCGCGCGCATGATGCGCTCGAGCCGGTAGCTGCCGGGCGCGGGCGGCACGAAGGCCAGCCTGGGCAGTGCCGGCGCGGGGATGTCGCCGGCGCCGGCACTGCCCGCGCCCAGGGCCAGCGCGAGTGCCGCCAGCGCGGCGCGCGGCAGCTTCACCGGCCGGCCAGCCGGCTCGCATCCCCGCCATAGGCGGCTTGCTGGCCGGTCCTGGCGCCGAACTTCATGTGGTGCGGCCGCCCCAGCTTGAGCTTGTAGAAGTCGACTTTCCATTGCTCGTTCAAGGCCTTGCCGTCCCAGGCGAACAGTTTGACGAACTGTTCGTTGTCGGCGCCGGTCTTGTCCCAGTTGGCCAGCAGCGAAGAACTCACATAGACCCGCTTGCCATCCCAGCTTTGCGAGACCATGTTGACCTGGGCGCCGGTCTTCCTGGCATAGGTCTGGCGCGGCGCTTCCGGGTTGCTGATGTCGAAGTAGCGGGTGGTGCCGTCCATGAAGGTATTGACCCACAAGCCCTTGCCGTCGGCCCGCATCGAAATATCGACCGGCAAGGGCGTCTTGGCCGGGTCGCCGATGGTGGCAACATCCTTGGCCTGCCACTGGCCCTTGGCGTCCTTTTTCACCAGCCAGAGTTTCGAGGTGAGCGCGGTGGCGGTCAGCGCCCAGTCGTCGCCGTCTTTCAGCGACCAGCGGATTTCGAGCGGCGCGCCCGGCACGCTGAGCACTTGCTCGGGCTGCATGGCCTTCAGGTTCCACATCACCATGGTATTGCCGAACTGCTTCATCGCGCCCTGGTCCTTGATCAGGGTGCCGAGCGAGGTCATGTAGTTTTTCTTGCCGGTGAAGCTGGAGCTGAGCATCGCGTTTTTCGACGGATTGATGGCCAGGTCATAGCCATAGCCATCGCCGCCCTTCACGGCCGGCGCGCTCGGCATGGCGTATTTCTGGATGAACTCGCCCTTGTTGTTGTACATCGCCATGCCGGTGGTGCCGCCGCCATCCTTCGCGTTCGACAGCGCCCCGATCAGCATCCGGCCCGGCATCGCATAAAAGGTGTGCGGGCCGACCAGGCCGGTGCGCTTGTCGAAGTCGGCGATGGTGTTGACCAGCTTCGGCTTGCCCGGTTCGCTATGGACGTCGAAGATATAGATCTTGCTGTCGTCCAGGCCGCCCGCCCACAGGAAGCGGCGGTCGTCGGTAAAGCCGGCATGGTGGGCTTCGCCGCGCGCCCCTACCGAGACCTGGGCCAGCACCTGGCCATAGGTCTTCGAGCCGGGCTTGACGTCGAGCGTGACGAGCTTGTCGAAGCCGTCGCCCATGCCCGGTACGCCCAGCGTCCAGACGTACAGGAAATCCTCCTGGCCCTTGATCAGGTTCGACATGTAGGGCGAATTGCAGGTCTCGTCGGCGAGGGCCGGGGGCTGGAGCAGGCCGAGCGCGATGGTGACGCCGGCGGCGGCGCGTATGCAGTAAGGGAGTCGCATTCTTGTCTTCCTGGAAAGGGGCCAAAGCAATAGGATCGCCGGGCTTTCGCAATTGGGTTTGCGCTAGATCAAGGTGGACGAAAAAAACGAGCTCAAGCACAGCTAGTGCGCGAAGCTGTCGGCCACCAGGGCGCGCAGCCACTGGTTGCCCGGGTCCTGGTTGTAGCGCCGGTGCCAGAACATGTTCGTCTGCAGCGGCGGCAAATCAAGCGGCGGCGTGATCCAGGCCAGGCCGAAAGGCGCACCGGCACGCTCGGCCAGCTTGAGCGGCACCGTCACCACCAGGTCGCTGGCGCCGACGATATACGGCAACGCCGAAAAATGCGGCACCCGGAAGCGCGCCCCGGCGCCGAGGCCCGCCTTTTCCAGCAACTGGTTGATGCGGTCGTAGGGCGCTTCGTTCGATTCGACAAACAGATGCTCGGCCGCCGCGAAACGGGCCAGGTCGACCGTCCCTTCGGTCAGCGGATGACCGCGGCGCAGCATGCTGACATAGGGCTGGCGAAACAGCAGGCGCTGGTACAAGGCCTCGGACATGTCCTCGAACGGCCCGATGGCGAGGTCGACGCGCCCGCTTTCCATCTCTTCCTTCAGCTGCGCGCTGCCCGCCCGGCGCGAACTGATCCGCAGCAGCGGCGCGGCCAGGCGGCAGCGCTCGATCAGGGCCGGCATGAAATGGACCTCGCCGACGTCGGTCATGGCGATCGTGAAGCGGCGCGTGCTGGTGGCGGGATCGAAGGCGCTGCGCTGGTTCAGGGCCAGCGTGACCTGGGCCAGGGCCGCGCCGACCGGCTCGGCCAGCGCCTGGGCCAGCGGCGTCGGCTGCATGCCCTGCCCGGTGCGCACGAAGAGTTCGTCGTCGAACACCCGGCGCAGGCGCGCCAGCGCGTTGCTCAGCGCCGACTGCGACAGGCCCAGGCGCCGCGCGGCGCCGGAAATCTGGCGCTCGCGATAGACGGCCTGGAACACGGCCAGCAGGTTCAGGTCGATCTGGTGCGGTTCGATCATGCGCCCTCCACTATTTACGGTATGAATAGTCTACATTTATCTATTCACGTCGTAAAATATCGACGCCTGATTTACAGTGCTTTGCAACGACAATTGGCCAGGAGACGCGCATGACCCAGCACATCGGCACAGAGACGAATTACCAGTCCGGCTTCGGCAACGAATTCGCCACCGAAGCCTTGCCCGGCGCCCTGCCGGCGCACCGCAACTCGCCCCAGCGCGTCGCCTACGGCCTGTATGCCGAACAGATTTCCGGCACCGCCTTCACGGCGCCGCGCGGCCACAACCGCCGCTCCTGGCTGTACCGGATCCGGCCCGCGGCGATGCACGGCCCCTTCGTCCAGATCGACCAGGGCCGCATCGTCGGCAATTTCGCCGAGGTCGCCCCACCGCCCAACCAGATGCGCTGGAGCCCGCTGCCGATGCCGGACACGCCGACCGACTTCGTCGAGGGCTGGGTCACGATGGCCGGCAACGGTTCGGCCGAAGCCATGAGCGGCTGCGCGATCCACCTGTACGCGGCCAACCGCCCGATGACGGACAAGTTCTTTTATTCGGCCGACGGCGAGCTGCTGGTCGTGCCCCAGCAAGGCCGCCTGGAAATCGCCACCGAGCTGGGCACGATCGATCTCGAACCGCAGGAAATCGCGGTAATCCCGCGCGGCATCCGCTTCCAGGTGCGCCTGCCCGATGGCGAGGCGCGCGGCTATATCTGCGAAAACTTCGGCGCCCTGCTGCGCCTGCCTGACCTGGGGCCGATCGGCTCGAACGGCCTGGCCAACCCGCGCGACTTCCTGACGCCGGTGGCGCGCTACGAGGACCGCGAAGGCGACTTCCAGCTGGTGGCCAAGTTTTGCGGCAACCTGTGGACGGCGCCGGTCAAGCACTCGCCGCTCGATGTCGTCGCCTGGCACGGCAATTACGCGCCCTACAAATACGACCTGCGCCATTTCAACACGATCGGCTCGATCAGCTACGACCATCCCGACCCGTCGATCTTCCTGGTGCTGCAGTCGCCGTCGGACACGCCCGGCGTCGACACCCTCGACTTCGTGATCTTCCCGCCGCGCTGGCTGGCCGCCGAAGATACCTTCCGCCCACCCTGGTTCCACCGCAATGTCGCCAGTGAATTCATGGGCCTGGTGCACGGCGCCTACGACGCCAAGGCCGAGGGCTTCGTGCCCGGCGGCGCCAGCCTGCACAACTGCATGAGCGGGCACGGGCCGGATGCGGCAACCTTCGAGAAAGCCAGTCAGGCCAATACCAGCACACCGGGCAAGGTGGCCGACACCATGGCCTTCATGTTCGAAACCAAGCAGGTGCTTTGCCCGACCGTGCATGCGCTGGCATCGGAGCAGTTGCAGAAGGGCTACCACGACTGCTGGGCGGGAATCCGCAAGAATTTCCGGCCGACACCGTAAGCGCCGCCCGCTGTCGTATTCCTGTCGCGCCGCAGGGCCGGAACACCGGGATCGCTTGTGCTTTGCGCGCGCCAGGAGAAGAATAGGCTTGCGTCCGCCTCGCGCCGGGCCGCCGTAGCGATGCGAGCGCCGTGGAAACGCCAGACTGGGGAGAGATTCATGACGTCAAGGCTAGACCGGCTCGTGGAAGAATATGCCCGGATGGCGGACCAGGCCAGGAATGACCTGTCGGCTGCCGATTTCCACGCGCTCCAGGTGTTTCTGCGCAAGCTGGAACTGCGCTCGCGCCATGAACGCGGCCTCGTCAGCCGCAGCGGCATCGGCGCACGCGCCCGCGCCAGGCGCGTCCAGCTCGCCGGCTCGATGGCCGTGCAGACCGCGGCCAGCATGGACCGGATACTGGCCACCACGCTGGCCCGGGCGGGCCGCGGCGACGACTGGAACGCCCACATCGAGCGGGTCCGGGCCATCCTCGGACCCTGGCCCCCGGTCACCAGGGGCGTGGCCGTGCATGAACCCTCCGGTCAAGCCTGACGGGAGCGCGCGATGGCCAGCGACGACGGCAGCGAACATGGCGACGCGGGTGCGCCCCGGCCCGCGCCCGCGCCCGCATGCAACTGCGCCCGCCGTCCGAAAGGGGCGTATCGCCTCTGGGTGGCGAACGAGCAGGGCGATCCGATCGATCCGATCGATCCGAATACCGCGGACACCGCCGGCCGGGAGCCGGATCCCGACCATCCCGATGCGGTCGGCCTGCACTGGAAGCTGCGCGATCCGGACCAGCCGCCACCGTCCGACCAGAACACGCTTCGACTCGGCATAGAACAGGCGCTGCACGCCTTGCGCCGCCGCTTCCTGGGTTCGAGTCCGCCCCAGCCTGCCCGGTTTCGCGCCTGCTATCGACGCGTGTTCGCCCTTGCGCGGCGCGGCCTGGAAGGCGACACGCCGCAGCCCCAAGCTGCGGCCGACGAGCTGGCCTGCCTGTTGCGCGAACCGGACATGCCGTCGCCCGCCGAGGACAACGCGGCGCCGGGCGGGAGCGCGTCGGCACCCCGCGGCCTGCCCGGCGCCGGATCCATCCCGCAAGGTGCCTACAAGATCTGGGTGACCGATGAGAACGGCGACTTCATCGGCCTTCCCACCAAGGGCGAGCACGACGCCCAGCCCGATCCGGGCAACCGGCGCGCGGTCGACCTGTACTTCGGATTGATGGGCCCGCCGCCGAAGGAACAGTTCGCACTCCAGCTGGAGATCGACAAGGTATTGCGTGCCTGCCAACGACTTTACCTGCACCCGGGCGCGGCGCCGGCGCCCAAGTTTCGCATCTATTACACCCGCCTCTTCCATATCGCCGAGCTCGGCCTGGTGGGCGAGCATCCGCTGCCGGAGGTGGCCCGCATCGGGCTCAACTCGATCGCCGCCGACCTGCTCGACGACGAAGGCGCGACCATCAAGAACGGCTATTTGTCGAAGTTGGGCACGGTCGCCTGCCTTTACGCGGGCCTGGCGCTGCTCGTCTACGCCCTGCTCAACGGATTGCCCGAGAGCGTGACCGTCCCGCTGTTCGTTCGCCTGCGCATCGACCTCACGCTGCTCTCCTCTCTCCTGCTGCTGTGGGTGGGCTGCTTTGCCGGCGTTTGGCTGTCGTACGGAATCCGCAAGACCAAGTTGACCCTGATCGATCTCACCAGCAACGATGACGACCGGCTTGCACCGCCCATCCGGCTCCTGTTCGCCGGACTGCTGACCATGCTGCTCGGGATGCTGTTCGCCCTGGACCTGATCGAAGTGCGCATCGGATCGGTGTCTCTCACCAACATCCAAAGCTCGCCGCTGCACGCCTTCATCGTCGGCGCGTTTTGCGGCATCAGCGAACTGGCGCTGCCGGTGTCGATCAGCAAGCGCGCCACGTCTTTCGTGGAAAACATGAAGTAGCGCCCGGCATTGCCCCGTAGCACGATGAACGGCGCGCGTACGCCATTCTTAGAACCTATCCCAGTAGGGAGGAGGAAGTTGATGACGATGCATGGCAAGCGGGGGCAAGGCGCGAGGAGGCCGCATGGCGAGCCATGCAACGACGAGCAACGCAGCAGCCGTTTGTCAGGCGCGTCAGCAACGACTCATTCCCTACTGGGATAGGTTCTTATTACAATGGCACCACGATACCAAGGCGCCACCCATGACCACCATCCCCATCGACGACGACACGCTGCACCAGGTGCGCCGCTTCAACCGCATCCTGGCCTGGCTGCCCCGTTTCAAGATCCGCAACCGCTTCACGCCGATGCTGGTGCAGGCCTTGCTGCGCGCGTCGCAGCTGGGTGCCGACGGCAGGCTGGCGCGGCGCGGCATCCGGGTCGAGGCGCAAGTGGCAGGCGCCGAGGGCGTGCCGGTGCGGGTGCTGCGCCCGCGCGGCGCGCTGCGCGGCGTCGTGTTCGATATCCATGGCGGCGGCTGGGTGATCGGCAATGCGCGCCTGGACGACGCCCACAACGCGGACCTGGCCCTGGCCTGTGGCGTCGCCGTGGTCTCGGTCGACTACCGGCTGGTGCCGCGCGTGCCGCTGCAAACGGCGATGGACGATTGCCTGGCCGCTGCGCGCTGGCTGCTGGCCGGCGGCATTCCCGACCTGGCCGGCCTGCCGGTCTTCATCCTGGGCGAATCGGCCGGCGCCCACCTCGCCGCCACCGTGCTGCTGCGCCTGCGCGAGGCGCCCGAACTGCTCGCCCGCATCCACGGCGCCGTACTGTACTACGGCGTGTATGACCTGGGCGGGACCGAGCGCGTGCGCCGCGCCGGCCCGGAGACCCTGGTGCTGGACGGCCCCGGCATGGTCGAAGCGCTGTGCATGCTCACGCCTGAATGCACCGACAGCCAGCGGCGCGAAGCGCCACGCTCGCCCTTGTACGGCGTGCTCGATGGCTTGCCGCCGGCGCTGATGTTCGGCGCCGAGTACGATCCCCTGTGCGACGACACGTTGCGGCTGGCCGCACGCTGGCGCGACGTGGCCGAAGTCGAACTGCACGTGCTGCCCGAGGCGCCGCATGGCTTCATCCGGTTTCCGACGCCCCTGAAGCGGATCGTGCCGGCGCATACCCAGGCGTGGATCCGGGAGCGGATCGGGGCTGCGCAGCGCGTGGACGCAGCAGTCCAGCCTACGATGATCTAGATGCGCTCAGGGTCCGCCAGCCAGCTCTCCAGGAACTGCACGCAGACCCGCACGTTCGCGCTCAAGCTCAGGCGCGTCGGATAGATCGCCCAGACGTCGGCTTCCTGGCTGTAGTCGGGCAGCACCCGGACCAGGCGCCCGCTGGCCAGGCTCGGCCCCACGTCCCAGAGCGAGCGCAGGATGATGCCGTGGCCGTCGATGCCCCACTGGTGCACCAGTTCGCCGTTATTCGTCGCCAGTTGTCCGCCCACGCGCACGGTCTCGACGCCTTGCGGCCCGGCGAGCTTCCAGCGTCCGACGTCCTGGTCGCGTTCGCGGATCACGATGCATTTGTGCTCGGCAAGGTCGGCCAGGCAGCGCGGCATGCCGTGCCGCGCCAGATAGGCCGGCGCGGCGCACAGGACCCGTGCATTGGGCGCGATGCGGCGCGCGATCAGGTGCGCCTCCTGCACCTGGCCGACGCGGATATCGAGGTGCAAGCCTTCGGCGACCAGGTCGACCGGCCGGTCCAGCAGTTCGAGCTGGATCTCGAGTTCCGGATAAGCCAGTGCCATGCTCGACACGGCCGGGGCCACCCGGTTGCGCCCGAATCCCGAACTGGTGCACAGGCGCAGGAGGCCGCGTGGCGCGCTTCCCTTTTGCGAGATGGCGTCCTCGAGCCCGTCGAGGTCTTCGCGAATGCGCTGTGCCCACTGGTGGACCACGACCCCGTGCTCGGTCAGGGAGACCTTGCGCGTGGTCCTGTGCAGCAGCCGTACTTGCAGGGTTTTCTCCAGGATCGCGATGCGCTTGCTGACGAGCGCATTCGACACCCCGAGTTCCCGCGCCGCCGCGGCGAAACCCTGCTTGCGCACGACCACGCAAAAGATCGCCAGGTCGTCCAGCAGTGGCCGCGACGGTTTGAGGTCAGCAAACATGATTATTCACGATACGTGTACTTTCGGATCACAGATAGCGCGATTATATATTCCAGCGAAGCCGGTAAGATAGCGGCAACTCTCCTACTTCCGTAAAGGTCGCCTCCATGAAAACCCACAAGATCGCAGTCATCGCCGGCGACGGCATCGGTAACGAAGTCATGCCGGAAGGCTTGCGCGTGCTCGAAGCGGCGGCCCGCAAATTCAACATCGGCCTCGAATTGACGACCATGGAATGGGCCAATTGCGACTATTACCTGGCGCATGGCCAGATGATGCCGGACGACTGGCGCGCGCAACTCGACGGCTTCGACGCCATCTATTTCGGCGCCGCCGGCATGCCCGACAAGGTGCCCGACCATATTTCGCTGTGGGGCTCGCTGCTCAAATTCCGGCGCGAGTTCGACCAGTACGTCAACCTGCGTCCGGTGCGCCTGATGCCCGGTGTGCCCTGCCCGCTCGCCAACCGCACGCCCGGCGAGATCGATTTCTACGTGGTGCGCGAAAATACCGAAGGCGAATACTCCTCGGTCGGCGGCAAGATGTTCGAAGGGACGGACCGCGAGTTCGTGATCCAGGACGCCATCTTCACCCGCACCGGCACCGACCGCATCCTCAAGTATGCGTTCGACCTGGCCCAATCGCGCCCGAAAAAGCACCTGACCTCGGCCACCAAGTCGAACGGCATTTCGATCAGCATGCCCTACTGGGACGAGCGCGTCGAAGCGATGGCCCCACGCTATCCCGAGGTCCGCCACGACAAATACCACATCGACATCCTGTGCGCCCGCTTCGTCCTGTCCCCCGAGCGCTTCGACGTCGTGGTCGCTTCGAACCTGTTCGGCGACATCCTCTCGGACCTGGGTCCGGCCTGCACCGGCACCATCGGCATCGCGCCCTCGGCCAACCTGAATCCGGATCGAACCTTCCCGTCGCTGTTCGAGCCGGTGCACGGTTCGGCGCCCGACATCTACGGCAAGAACATCGCCAATCCGATCGGCATGATCTGGTGCGGCGCCATGATGCTCGACTTCCTCGGCAACGGCGACGCCGCCCACAGCTCCGCCCACGACGCCATCATGAAGGCGATCGAGAGCGTGCTGGCCCAGGGACCGAAAACGCCCGACCTGGGCGGGACGGCCGACACCACCGCCGTCGGCAAGGCGATCGCCGCGGCACTCTGACAGACAGGCGCCCCTGCCGTGCGGATGATGCGCCGGTGTTCATGCGATGATGTCATTTCGCTATTCACCGGAGCCGCAGCCGCACGCCATGATGTCCGATATTCTGATCATCCTTTTCTTGATCCTGTTGAATGGCGTGTTTGCGATGTCGGAGCTGGCGCTGGTCTCGGCCAAGCGCATGCGGCTCGAAAAGTCGGCCGCCGAAGGCAGCCGCGGCGCCCGCGTCGCGCTCGACCTGGCCGACGAACCGAGCCACTTCCTCTCCACGGTGCAGGTTGGCATTACCCTGATCAGCATCTTCAACGGTGCCTTCGGCGAAGCCTCGCTGGTGGCGCACATGACGCCGCAGTTCCAGGAAATCCCGCTGATCGCGCCCTGGGCCTACCAGGTCGCGCTGGGCCTGGTGGTGGTCTGCATCACCATCGCCTCGATCATCCTCGGCGAACTGGTCCCCAAGCGCATCGCGATGGCCTATCCGGAAGCCGTGGCCACGCTGATCGCGCCGCCGCTGCGGGTGCTGTCGACCATCATGTCGCCCTTCGTGAAATTCCTGGCGCTCGCCACGGAAGCGATCGTGCGCCTGATCGGCATCGGGCGCCACAAGGAAGCGGCGCCGACCGAGGAAGACATCACCGGCATGATCAAGGAAAGCACGGCCGCCGGCGTGTTCGAAAAAACCGAATACGACATCGTCTCGCGCGCGCTGCGCCTGGACGACCAGCACCTCAAGTCGCTGATGACGCCGCGCGTCGACCTGACCTTCGTCGACCTCGATTTGCCGCGCCTGGACAACCTGGCGCGCATCGCCTGCAGCCGCTACAGCCGCATGCCGGTGTGCCGCGGCGACCGTTCGCGCGTGCTCGGCTTCGTCCACACCCGCGACCTGCTGGCGCAGGCCGTGCGTGCCCGCTCGCTCGACGCGGTCGACATCGAAGCGGCGGTGCAGGAGATCCTGTACGTGCCCGACACGGTGAGCGCGATGGCCCTGCTCGAACTGTTCAAGAAGAACAAGGCGGAAATCGCGCTGATCGTCGACGAGTACGGCGACATCCAGGGCATGGTCACGCTGACCGACGTGATGAGCGCGCTCGTGGGCGACGTGCACGTGATCGGCGAGGATGACGAAGCGGACGCCGTCCAGCGCGAGGACGGCAGCTGGCTACTCGACGGCGGCGTGGCGCTCGACCGTTTCCGCGACCTGATGGACACCCACCTGCGCTTCCCGAACGAGGAAGCCGGCGCCTACCATACGCTGGCCGGCTTCATGCTCTACCAGCTCGGCTACATCCCGCGCGCCGCCGAGACGGCGCAGTGGGGCGACTACCGCTTCGAGGTGGTCGACATGGACGGCAACCGGATCGACCGGCTCCTGGTGACGCACGTGCCGCCGCCCCCGCATGCCGACGAAGACGGCGTGCGCGACGACGCCGTCTAGGTTTCCCTTACTGCTGGCGCTTCTTCTCTTCCTGCTTGACCTTCTTCGCGTCCTTTTTTTCCTTCATCGTCTTGGCCGGCTCTTTTTTCGTGGACTTCTTCGCATCCTGGCTTTTACTCATTGTGGACTCCGATTCATGTTTTCCTCACCCCGGATGGAATGCGCGAAAATTGCTGCTGAGGGTCAGTGTAACTGTCACGCGCCACCTGGGTATCCGCTTTCTTCGGCTTTGGCGAAACTACAGGCGGCGAGACTGTGAGCGGTCGCGCCGTAGTCGCTACCGTGAAAGCAAACTCGCCAGGTCTTGTCGGAGGCGCTTCCTCTTCGACTACTGCCGTTGCGCTGATCTCCCCGCTTTGCAGCCCGGTCGCGCCGAGCCAGTTGATGGGCCGCCCTGCCTGCGGGCGCGGGCCGTCAAACCTGCATGAGCCTGGAGCGCTGCCGTACAATGCGTGCTCCGAGGAGAAGCTCATGCAGGTCCACCCGATCCAGCTGTTCGACGCCGAATCGTCGACCTTCACTTACATCCTGGCCGCCGCGAATGGCGACGCGGCGATCATCGACCCGGTCGAGCGCCACTGCGAGCGCGACCTGGCGCACCTGCGCCGGCTCGGCCTGCGCCTGGCCTATGCGCTCGAAACCCATGCCCAGGCCGACCACGTCACCTCGAGCGGCCGCCTGCGCGAACTGACCGGCGCGCGCGCCTGTGCCCCCAGCGGCTGCGGCATCGCGCCGGCCGAAGTGCAGCTCGAAGACGGCGACAGCGTCTGCTTCGGCGGCGAACGGATCACGGTGCTGCACACGCCCGGCCATACGGCGGGCAGCGTGAGCTTCCTGTGGCGCGACAACCTGTTCAGCGGCGACACCCTGCTGATCGACGGCTGCGGGCGCACCGATTTCCAGGGCGGCTGCGCCGGCGCCCTGTTCGACAGCGTCCACCAGAAACTGTTCACGCTGCCCGACGCGACCCGGGTCTGGCCCGCCCACGACTACCGCGGCCAGAGCGTCTCGACCATCGGCTGGGAACGCCGGCACAATGCCCGCCTGGCGAACCGCCCGCGCGAGGACTTCATCGCGCTGATGGCGGCGCTGGATTTGCCCAGGCCCAAGCTGATCGATATCGCGGTGCCGGCCAACCGGCGACTGGGCCTGCCGCAGGCCGCCTAGGCGATGTCCCCGCAAATTCCCAGATGCATTAGAATCATTGACTTTTGGACACTGGGCACGCGGCAATGTCAGAACCGACGCAAGAACTCAAACGCGGCCTCAAGAGCCGGCACATCCAGCTGATCGCCCTGGGCGGCGCCATCGGCACCGGACTATTCCTCGGCATCGCCCAGACGATCCAGATGGCCGGCCCCGCGGTCCTGCTCGGCTACGGCATCGCCGGCGTGGTCGCCTTCCTGATCATGCGCCAGCTGGCCGAACTCGTCGTCGACGAGCCGGTCGCCGGTTCCGTCAGCTATTTCGCCGACAAATACGGCGGCCACATGGCCGGCTTCATCTCGGGCTGGAACTACTGGGTGATGTACATCCTGGTCAGCATGGCCGAGCTGTCGGCGGTCGGGATCTATGTCCAGTACTGGTTCCCGAGCGTGCCGGCCTGGGAATCGGCGCTGATCTTCTTCTTGCTCATCAATTCCTTCAGCCTGCTCAACGTGAAGGCCTTCGGCGAGCTCGAATTCTGGTTCGCCGTCATCAAGGTCGTCGCCGTGATCGGCATGATCGCCTTCGGCAGCTACCTGCTGATCTCGAACACCGCCGGCCCCGAGGCAGGCGTGGCCAACCTGTGGCGCCATGGCGGCTTCTTCCCGAATGGCGTGCAGGGCCTGGTGATGGCGATGGCGGTCATCATGTTTTCCTTCGGCGGCCTGGAACTGATCGGCATCACCGCGGCCGAGGCGGACGACCCGGCGCGCTCGATCCCGCGCGCGACCAACCAGGCCTTGTGGCGCGTGCTGATCTTCTACATCGGCGCCCTGTTCATCCTGCTCTCGCTGTTCCCATGGACCAGGGTGGTGCAAGGCGGCAGTCCCTTCGTGCTGATCTTCGCGGCCCTCAACAGCAATGCGGTGGCCACCGCGCTCAACATCGTGGTGCTCACCGCCGCGCTGTCGGTGTATAACAGCGGCGTGTACGCCAACACCCGCATGCTGTACGGCCTGGCGGCCCAGGGCAATGCACCGCGTTTGCTCATGAAGCTGACCAGGAGCGGGGTTCCGCTGGCCGCCCTGGGCGTGTCGGCGCTGGCCACCGGCGCCTGCATCCTGGTGAACTACTTCCTGCCGCGCGAAGCCTTCGGACTGATGATGGGCCTCGCGGTGTCGGGCCTGATCATCAACTGGGCCACGATCTCGATCGTCCACCTGCGCTTCCGGCGCGCCAAGGCCGGCACGCGCACGGTGTTCCCGAGCCCCTTCTTCCCGCTGGCGAACTACCTGTGCCTGGCCTTCCTGGCCGCGATCACGCTGGTCATGTACCTGACGCCGGAGCTGCGGGTCTCGGTCTACCTGATCCCGGTGTGGTTGCTGGTGCTGTGCGTCGGGTATGCGCTGCGCCAGCGGCGCGCGCGCCACGCAACCGGCGGCACGCTCGCGCCACCGAAAAGCTAAAGCGGCTAGCATAGCGCTGTCATCAACGCCGGCCCGAGCATGGAAACCTTCGCACAGCGTTTCGCACGCACCAGCGCCGCCACCGAGAGCGACGTGGCGGCGCAATGCTCGCGCGAACCGGGTGTGCTCGTTGCCGACGCCGACAAGCGCGTGCTGGCCGCCAGCAACGGGTTCTTCGCGCGTACCCGGATGGCGCACGGCGAGGTGGTCGGGCACACGCTGGGCGAGCTTGCGCTGGTCCTGGCGCGCAATACCGCGCTGGTGCAGCCTGCCGTCTTCGACATCGTCCCCGCGCTCGACGCCGCGGGCATTGCCGCCCACTACAGCGCCACGCTGCGCGAAGGCGCGGGCGCGGTCCCGGGCGGCCTGCCGCCCGGCTTCGCCGAGGTGCTCGACCATATCCCGGGCGGGCTGGTGGTGTATGCCAGCGATGCGCGCGCCGTGTATGCCAACTGCCATGCGCTGGCGCTGCTCGGTTCCGCACTCGACAGCATGCGCCGCCTGTCCGGATCGAGCCCCGACCTGACCTTGCTGCGTGCCGACGGTACGGTCCTGGCGGCCGACGACCATCCGGTCGCGTCGGTACTGCGCCACGGCAGGATGGTCAGCGATTTCATCGTCGGCCTGCGCTCGGCGGACGCGCTGCGCTGGCTGATCTGTAACGCATTCCCGGTCCATGGCAGGGACGGCAGCGTCGACGAGGTGATCGTCTGCTTCACCGATTGCACGCAGCTCAAGGAAGTCGAACAGTCGCTGATCAAGTCCGAGGAGCGCTTGCGTCTCGTCCTCCAGGGCTCGACCGACGCCCCCTGGGACTGGGACCTGGTCAGCAACCAGCTGTACTATTCGGAGCGCTACTGGGAAATGGTCGGCTACCAGCCGGGCGAACTGTCCGAGCGGCCAGAAGTGTGGATCGGCATGCTGCATCCCGACGACCGCGAGCGCGCCACCCGGTTCGTACGCGCGCTGCTGGCCGGAGAGGAGCGCACCTACAGCGCCGAATTTCGCCTGCGCCACCGCGCCGGCCATTACGTGCCGGTGCTCTCGCGCGGTTTTGTCCTGCGCAATGACGCCGGCCGCGCGATCCGCATGGCCGGCACCAACACCGATCTGACCCAGGCCAAGCAGGCGGAACGCCATATCTACGAACTCGCCTATTTCGATTACCTCACCGGGCTGCCGAACCGGCGCCTGCTGATCGAGCAGCTCAACAAGATCCTGCCGCGCTGCCAGCGCTCGCGCCAGTTCGGCGCCCTGCTGTTCATCGACCTGGATAACTTCAAGCTGCTCAACGACACGCTCGGCCACGACGTCGGCGACCGGCTGCTGCGCGAAGTGGCCCAGCGCCTGCGCCACACGGTGCGCGAGAGCGACAACCTGTCGCGCCTGGGCGGCGACGAATTCGTGGTCGTGCTGGAAAACCTCGGCGTGCTGGAAGCGAGCGCGATCCACGAGGCGCATGCGATCGGCGACAAACTGCTCCATGCGCTGGCCCAGCCCCACCAGCTGGCCGCCCGTCCCAGCGTGATTACCCCGAGCATCGGCATCGCGCTGTTCGGCGCCGCGCCCACCAGCGTCGACGTCCTGCTGCGCCAGGCCGATCTCGCCATGTACCGCGCCAAGGCCGAAGGACGCAACACCGTGCGTTTCTTCGATCCCAGCATGCAGGCGGCGGCCGATCGCCAGATCGAACTCGAGCACGACCTGCGCGACGGCATCCGGCGCCAGCGCTTCGAGCTGCACTGCCAGCCGCAGTTCGGCGTCGACGGCGTCCTGGTCGGCGGCGAAGTGCTGCTCAGGTCCAGGCACAGGGGGCTGGGCCTGATCGGCCCGGCCGAATTCATCTCAATCGCCGAGACCAGCGGCCTGATTGTCCCGCTCGGCGCGATGGTGCTGCGCGAAACCTGCCGCATCCTGGCGCGCTGGGCAGGCGAACCGCGGCTCGCGCATTTGAAACTGGCGGTCAACGTCAGCGCCCAGCAACTGCGCCAGCCCGATTTCGTCGAGCGCGTGCTGGCCATTCTGGACGAGACCGGCGCACAGCCGAGCCGCCTGTGCCTGGAGCTGACCGAGAGCGTCTTCGCCGGCGACGTCGAGGATGTCATCGCCAAGATGCATGCGCTGCGCGCGCATGCGGTGTCCTTTTCGCTCGACGATTTCGGCACCGGCTATTCGTCGCTCAGCTACCTGAAACGCTTCCCGCTGGCCGAACTCAAGATCGACCGCAGCTTCGTGAAGGACGTGCCGCACGACGCGAATGCGGGCGCGATTGTCGACGCCATCCTGGGACTGGCGCGCACGCTCAAGCTGGAGGTGGTGGCCGAAGGCGTCGAGACGCTGGCGCAGCGCGATTTCCTCGTTGCCCACGGATGCGCGGTGTTGCAGGGATATTTGCTCGGGCGTCCGGTGCCGATGGCGCAATTCGAGCGCTTGTGGGGGAGCACCGTTCGGTAGCGTGCGCTGGCGTGCGCCGCATCGCGTTATTCTGGCGCTAACCGCCAATAACCGGACAACGGTGTCCACAATCATGACCCTGCTCCGTTCCGACGCCGCGCTGCGGCGCGACCAGATCCTCGACGCCGCCGACGCCGTCTTCTCCGAACGCGGCATCACGGCGCCGCTCGACCTGGTGGTCACACGCGCCGGTGTCGGCCGGGCTACCCTGTACCGTAACTTCCCCGACCGCGCGGCCCTGGTCGAAGCCCTGTTCGAACGGGCACTCTGCCAGCTCGAAGCCGGGGCGGCGGGACGCGACCTGTTCGACCTGGTCGAAGAGGTCGGCCTGCACATCGTGGCCGCGCCAGCGATTGCCGATTACTGGCGCGCGCTCGACCCGGGCCACCCGCATGCGAAAGCCGCGCGCGAACGCCTGGCGCGGCTGTTTCGCGCGCCGCTGGCGGCCAGCATGGCGCGCAAGACCTGCCGCCCCGACCTGCGCGCGTCCGACCTGGTGCTGGTCTGCGGCATGCTGGGCGCGGCCCTGCGCGGCGCCACCCCGGCCGCGCAGCGCACGCTGGTGCGGCGCGCCCTGGAACTGGTGGCCGGCGGGGTCCGGGCGCCCAGCCGGGGGCGCTAAATGGCGCAGCTGCTGCGGCCCACGCCGAATTGGGAAGAGCACGAAAAGCCCACCCTGCCCGGCTCGGCCTCGATGCCCTACCATACGCCGGCAGTGCGCCTGGCGTATGCGCTGGTGGCGCTCCTGGTCGGCATCACCGGCGGCCTGGGGAACGCGCTGGTCTCGGCCAACCTGCCGACCATCCAGGGCCAGCTCGGCCTGACACCCTCGGAAGCGACCTGGCTGCCGGCCGCCTATGTAATGGTCAACATCACGGTCAACCTGATGGTGTTCAAGTTCCGCCAGCAGTACGGGCTGCGCCTGTTCGCCGAAATCGGCCTGGCCCTGTACGCGGCCGTTACCCTGCTGCACCTGCTGGTCGGCGGCTTCGCCATGGCCGTCACCGTGCGCGCCGTGAGCGGCTTTGTCGGCGCCGCGGCGACCACGCTGTCGATGCTCTACATGCTGCAGGCCATGCCGCGCGCCTACACCGGCAAGATGGTCGTGATCGGGGTCGGCATCCCCGCGCTGGCTACGCCGCTGGCCTGGCTGCTCTCGCCTACGCTGCTGGTCTACGGCCAGTGGCACAACCTGTATTTGTTCGAGGCCGGCCTGGCCCTGTGTTCGCTGGCCGCGGTGGTGGTGCTGAAACTCCCGCCGGGCATGCACATCAAGGTCTTCGAAAAACTCGACTTCCTCACCTTCGCCCTGATGGCGCCTGGCGCGGCCATGCTGGTCGCGGTGCTGGCCCAGGGCTATTCCCAGTGGTGGTTCGACGAGCCCTGGCTGGCCTACCTGCTGATGGGGGCCGTGGTGCTGATCGGAGCGGCCCTGTTTCTCGAACATCACCGTGCCAATCCGCTGATCCAGACACGCTGGCTGGCCACGCCGACCATGCTGCGTTTCATCCTCGGCGCCTTCCTGATCCGGTTCCTGACCACCGAGCAGACGGTCGGCGCGGTCGGGCTGCTGCGCGTGCTGGGCATGGGACCGGACCAGATGCAGCCGCTGTTCGCGGTGATCCTGGTCGGCACCGTCTGCGGCATCGCGGCCAGTTCGATCACCTTCAGCCCCAAGACCCTGATCCCGCAAATCATCGTCGCCATCATCCTGTTCGGCACCGCGGCGGCGCTCGACTACGGCCGCACCAGCCTGGACCGCCCGCAGGACTTTTACCTGAGCCAGTTCCTGGTCGCCTTCGGAGGCGGCATGTTCCTCGGGCCGCTGGTCCTGCTCGGGATTACCCAGGCGCTGAAATTCGGCCCGAACTACGTGATCACCTTCACCGTGGTGCTGTCGATGACCCAGACCCTGGGCGCGATGACCGGCTCGGCCCTGCTCAGCACCTACCAGCTGCACCGCGAACAGGTGTACTCCGGCGAACTGGTGGCACAACTGAATCCCGCCGACCCGATCGTGGCCCAGCGCCTGCAACTGCAAACCGGGATCTACCGCGCCACGATCGCCGACCCTGCCCTGCGCGCGGCCCAGGGCGCGGCCCTGCTCGGCCAGATCGCGCGGCGCGAAGCGAATGTGCGCGCCTTTAACGATGTCTTCACACTGTCCGGCGTGCTGGCCCTGCTGTTCCTGTTCTGGTCCCTGTTCGTGGCGACCCGCGCCGCGATCCGCAACAAGCGCGCCGCCCTTCTCGACCACCCGGCGCCCCTGGCCGCCACCAAGGCTTGACTCCGTATGAACCCACCGCACCCGCCCACCCGCGAAGAAATCGAAGCCGCCGAGGCCAATCCGCCGGTACCGACCGACGCCGACGACAGCGCCCGCGTGGCGCCGCCGTCCACGGCCGCCACGCCGGTCCAGCCCGAGGCGCCGCCCAAGAAAATCAAGGCCAGCCCGCTCTCGATCGGCATCATGGCCCTGGTCGCCGCCGTCGGCATCGGGCTCATCATGTGGGCCTGGCACCTTGGCCCTTTCAACAGCACCCGCGTCAGTACCGACAACGCTTATGTGCGCGGCGCGATCACCGTGCTCGCGCCCCAGGTCAACGGTTATGTCACCGAGGTGCTGGTCAAGGACTACCAGTACGTCAAGGCCGGCCAGGAGCTGCTGCGCATCGACGACCGCATCTATGCCGAGCGGGTGCGCGTGGCCCAGGGCCAGGTCGCCAACGCCGCCGCCCAGTTGAGCAACGCCGAGCAGACCCAGGCCCAGAACGCGGCCACGGTCGGCGCCGCGCGTGCCGGACTGGTGGCGGCCGAGGCCGAGCAGGCCCGCGCGCGCGCCGAGCAGGCCCGCGTCGACGAACTGGCCGAACGCGGCTCGGTGTCGCTCAGCGAACGCGATCGGGTGCGCACCTCGGCGCGCCTGGCCGGCGCGAATGTGCTCAAGGCCCAGGCCGACATCGAGATCGCGCGCCAGCGCGTGAAAGGCACGACGGTCTCGCGCGGCGGCCTGGAAGCGCAGGTGGCCATCGCCGAAGCCCAGGTGGCGCTGGCCAGGATCGATCTCGCCAACGCCGTGATCCGCGCGCCGCGCGACGGCCAGGTCAGCGAAGCGACGGTACGGCGCGGCCAGTACGTGACGGCCGGCTCGCAGCTGCTGTTCCTGGTGCCCGACACGCTGTGGGTGGTGGCGAATTTCAAGGAGGGCCAGACCTGGCGCATGCGGGTCGGCCAGTCGGCCAGCTTCACGGTCGACGCTTTCGAAGGCGCTGCGCTGACCGGCCACGTCGAACAGATCGCGCCGGCCACCGGCTCGGAATTTTCCGTGCTGCGCCCCGATAACGCCTCCGGCAATTTCACCAAGGTCGTGCAGCGCCTGCCGGTGCGCATCGCCATTGATCCGAACCAGGAACTGGCCAAGCGCCTGCGTCCGGGCATGTCGGTGACGATCGAGGTCGACACGGGCGCGGCGCCGCGCGAGAACGCGCGATGAGGCGGCGCATCGTCAACGCCGCGCTGGCCTTGCTGGGCGCCGCCACGCTCGGCGGCTGCCTGCCGACCTACCGCGCCGCGCCCACGCTGGCACGCATCGATCCGCCGCAAGCCTGGCGCGAGCCCGCCATCGGTCACGCGCAGCTCGATCCGCACTGGTGGCGCGGTTTCGGCGACCCGGAACTGGCCAGGCTGGTCGAGGCTGCCCTGGTTCGAAACAGCGACGTCCTGATTGCCGTGGCGCGCGTCGACGAAGCGCGCGCCCAGGCCGCGCTGGCCGACGCGGCGCGCCTGCCCGCCCTGAACGGCGCCATCGGCGTCCAGACCGCGCGGGCGCTGGAGGCGACCGGCATCGGCAATACCACGGCGATCCAGCCGGCCCTCCAGGGGAGCTGGGAGCTCGACCTGTTCGGGCGATTGCGCAACCAGGTCCGCGCCGCCGACCTGCAATACCGCGCGACGCAGGCCGAGCGCGATGCGGCGGCGCTCGCCGTGGCCGCCTCCACGGCCCAGAACTACATCCTGCTGCTGGCCCTGGACGCCCAGCTCGCGACTACGCGCGACACCGTCGCCTCGCGCGCCGAAGCGCTGCGCCTGGCCACCGACCAGGCCCGGGTCGGCTATATCTCGCAGCTGCAAGCGACCCAGGCGCAATCGGAGTACCAGGCGGTGCTGCAGGCGCTGCCCGAGCTCGAACTGGCCGTGCGGCGCCAGGAGAACGCGCTGCGCCTGCTGGCGGGCGAACTGCCAGGACGAGTCGAGCGCGGCGCCGGCTTCGCCGCGCTCGCGCTGCCCGCCGTGCCGGCGCTCCTGCCCTCGCAACTGCTGGCGCGCCGGCCCGACATCGCCCAGCGCGAGCAGCAACTGGCCGCGCTCGACGCCACGCTTGCCGCGCGGCGCCAGGCCTTCCTGCCCCAGGTCTCGCTCAGCGCCCAGCTCGGCAGCCTGTTGGTCGATGCCCTCGACTACGACCCCGTCACCGTCTGGAGCCTGGGCGGCAGCGTGCTGGCGCCGCTGTTCTCGGGCGGCCGCTTGAACGCCCAGTACGAGGCCGCCGCCGCCCAGCGCGACCAGGCCGCGTTTGCCTACCGGCGCACCGTGCTGACCGCGTTTTCCGAGGTCGAAAATGCGTTGGCCGGGGTGTCCAGGCTGGCCGAACAAGTCGACCATGCGCTCCAGCGGCGCGCCATCCTGAGCCGCTCGCTCGGGTACGCACATGACCGCTATCAGGCCGGGTATGCTTCCTATCTGGAAGAATTGGACGCCCAGCGCAATTTATATCAGGTCGAGGTGGGATTGATTACGCTGCGCCGCACACAGCTTGAAAACCTGATCGGGCTGTATCGCGCGCTGGGTGGCGGCTGGACGGCGAACCGGGCGCGATAGGCGGGGCGCGGCGATCACCGCCCGGTCGGGCGCGCGCCGCCAGCGTTTTCCGGGTCCGAATATGCTGCATAGCACCACGAAAATACTTCCCTGCAATCCCCGTGCACACCCCCGCACGATTTATCATCTCAGCTTGCCGCACATCACCTTACAAAGGGAACGCGAATTATGAGCCAGGGTAATCCTCTGTCGCTGCACGTCCCGGAGCCAACCGGCCGCCCGGGTTGCAAGACCGATTTTTCATACTTACAAATGAGTCCGGCGGGCGCGGTGCGCCGCCCGGACGTGGACGTCCTGTTCGGCGACACCGCCGACCTGGTCACGTCGCTGATCCGCGTGCTGGACGAAGACGGCAATGCCGTCGGTCCGTGGGCGCCGGATCTGAGCGTCGAACAGATGCGCTTCGGCCTGCGCACCATGATGAAGACGCGCGTTTTCGATGCGCGCATGGTCATCGCCCAGCGCCAGAAGAAGATGTCGTTCTATATGATCTCGCTCGGCGAGGAAGCCATCGGCACCGCCCAGGCCATGGCCCTGCGCGCCGACGACATGTGCTTCCCGACCTACCGCCAGCAAAGCATCCTGTTTGCGCGCGAATATCCGATGGTCGACATGATCTGCCAGCTGCTCTCGAACGAGCGCGACCCGATGAAGGGGCGCCAGCTGCCGGTCATGTATTCGGTCAAGGACAAGGGCTTCTTCTCGATTTCCGGCAACCTCGCGACCCAGCTGCCGCAAGCGGTCGGCTGGGCCATGGCCTCGGCGATCAAGGGCGACACCAAAATCGCCTCGGCCTGGATCGGCGACGGCGCCACCGCCGAATCGGACTTCCACACCGCCCTCACCTTCGCGCACGTGTACCGCGCGCCCTGCATCGTCAACGTGGTCAACAACCAGTGGGCGATTTCGACCTTCCAGGCGATCGCCGGTGGCGAGAGCGTGACCTTCGCCGCGCGCGGCGTCGGCGCCGGCATCGCCTCGCTGCGCGTGGACGGCAACGACTTCCTGGCCGTGTACGCCGCCTCCTGCTGGGCCGCCGAGCGTGCCCGCAACAACCTCGGACCGACGCTGATCGAATGGGTCACCTACCGCGCCGGCCCGCACTCCACTTCCGACGATCCGTCGCGCTACCGCCCGTCCGACGACTGGACCCGCTTCCCGCTGGGCGACCCGATCGTGCGCCTGCGCCAGCACCTGACCAAGCTCGGTGCCTGGTCCGACGACGAGCACGAACGCGTCCAGGCCGACCTCGAAGCCGAGGTCATCGCCGCGCAGAAGGAAGCCGAACAGTACGGGACCCTGGCCGATGGCCGCGTCCCGAGTGCCGCGTCGATGTTCGAGGATGTCTACAAAGACATGCCCGAACACCTGCGCCGCCAACGCCAACAATTGGGAGTGTGAGATGGTGCGCGATGATGGTATCAATCCGGTCGAGAAAGAACCGGTGACGACGCAGATGACGATGATCCAGGCGCTGCGTTCGGCGATGGACGTGATGCTGGGCCGCGACGACAATGTCGTCGTCTACGGCCAGGACGTCGGCTATTTCGGCGGCGTGTTCCGCGCCACCGACGGCCTGCAAGCCAAGTACGGCAAACCGCGCGTGTTCGACGCGCCGATTTCCGAAGGCGGCATCGTCGGCACCGCGGTCGGCATGGCCGCCTACGGCCTGCGTCCCGTGATCGAAATCCAGTTCGCCGATTATTTCTATCCGGCGTCCGACCAGATCGTCTCCGAAGCGGCGCGCCTGCGCTACCGCTCGGCCGGCGACTTCACGGCGCCGCTGACGATCCGCATGCCTTGCGGCGGCGGTATCTACGGCGGCCAGACCCACAGCCAGAGCCCGGAGGCGATGTTCACCCATGTCTGCGGCCTGCGCACGGTAATGCCCTCGAACCCCTACGACGCCAAGGGCCTGCTGATCGCCGCGATCGAGAACGACGATCCGGTCATCTTCCTGGAACCGAAACGCCTGTATAACGGCCCCTTCGACGGCCACCACGACCGTCCCGTGGTCTCCTGGGGCAAGCATCCGATGGGCGAAGTCCCGGAAGGCTATTACACGGTCCCGCTGGACAAGGCGGCGATCTTCCGCCCGGGCGCCGACCTGACCGTGATCACCTACGGCACCATGGTCTGGGTCTCGGAAGCGGCCGCCATGGAAACCGGGGTCGACGCCGAAATCATCGACCTGCGCACCCTGTGGCCGCTCGACCTCGACACCATCGTCGAATCGGTGAAAAAGACCGGGCGCTGCGTGGTCGTGCATGAAGCGACCCAGACCAGCGGCTTCGGCGCCGAACTGGTCTCGCTGGTGCAGGAACACTGCTTCTATCACCTGGAAGCGCCGATCGAGCGCGTCGCCGGATGGGACACCCCGTATCCGCACGCGCAGGAATGGGCGTATTTCCCGGGGGCCGACCGTGTCGGCGCCGCGTTCAAACGTGCGATGGGGGCGAAATAAATGGGTATTCACGTCATTAAAATGCCGGACCTGGGCGAAGGCATCGCCGAAGTCGAAGTCGTCGCCTGGCACGTCAAGCCGGGCGACACGGTCAAGGAAGACCAGGTGCTGGCTGACGTCATGACCGACAAGGCTACCGTCGAGATCCCTTCGCCGGTGCACGGCGTCGTCACTTCGCTGGGCGGCAAGCTGGGCGAAGCCATGGCCGTCGGCGCGGAACTGATCCGCCTCGAAGTCGAAGGCGCCGGCAACTACAAGGGCGATACCACCGCCGCGCGCCAGCAGACGGCCGCGCCGGCGCAGGCCGCCGCCGCCGGTTCCACCGCCGGCACCGCCGAGGAATTCATTCCGGTTACGGTGGCGCAACCGGAAACGGTCGTCACCAGCGTCACCAGTGCCGAGGACACGGCGCCGGCGCAGGCCGCGCCACCGCGCCCCGCCTCCGCACCGGCAGCGGCTTACACCCAGGCCGGCCAGGCCACGGCCCCGGCGCACCACGGCCGCGCCGCCGGCGAAAAACCGCTGGCCGCGCCCGCCGTGCGCCAGCGCGCCTGGGACATGGGGATCGAACTGCAATTCGTGACCGGCTCCGGACCGGCCGGCCGCATCTCGCACGCCGACCTCGATGCCCACGTCTCGCGCGGCCAGCGCAAGGCCGCCGAGGGCGACCGCCGCTACGCGCCGCTTGAAGGCGAACAAGCCATGCCGCTGATCGGCATGCGCCGCAAGATCGCCGAGAAGATGGCCGACGCCAAGCGCCGCATCCCGCACTTCACCTATGTCGAGGAAGTCGACGTCACCGAACTCGAAGCGCTGCGCGTCCAGCTCAACGCGCGCTATGCGGGCCAGCGTCCGAAACTGACCCTGCTGCCGCTGATCATGCGCGCCGTGGTGCTGGCCATTCGCAAGTACCCGTCGGTCAACGCCCGCTTCGACGACGACGCCAACATCGTCACCACCTATAACCCGGTCCACCTGGGCATCGCCGCGCAAACCGAGGCCGGCCTGATGGTCCCCGTGGTGCGCAACGCCGAAGCGCGCGACCCGTGGTCAAGCGCCGCCGAAGTGGCGCGCCTGGCCGAGGCCGCGCGCAGCGGCAAGGCGCTGCGCGAGGAACTGAGCGGCTCGACGATCACCATCACCAGCCTCGGTGCGCTGGGCGGCATCGTCACCACGCCGGTCATCAACCGTCCCGAAGTGGCGATCGTCGGCGTGAACCGCATCATCGACCGTCCCGTCATCAAGGACGGCGCGATGGTGGCGCGCAAACTCATGAACCTGTCGTCGAGCTTCGATCACCGCGTCATCGACGGCATGGTGGCGGCGGAGTTCATCCAGACCATCCGGAGCTACCTCGAGTGCCCGGCAACCCTGTTCGTGGAGTGAGCCGATGAACCAAGTCACCACTACCCTGCTCGTCATCGGCGGCGGCCCCGGCGGCTATGTGGCCGCCATCCGCGCCGGCCAGCTCGGCATCCCGACCATCCTGGTCGAAGCCGGCCAGCTGGGCGGCACCTGCCTGAACATCGGCTGCATTCCCTCGAAAGCCCTGATCCACGCGGCCGAGGAATTCGAGAAAGCCGGCCATTACGCGGGCGACTCGCCGCTCGGCATTTCGGCCGCCGCGCCCTCGATCGACATCGGCCGCACCGTCGGCTGGAAGGACGGCATCGTCAAGCGCCTGACCGGCGGCGTCGGTGCCCTGCTCAAGAAGAACGACGTCCAGGTGATCAACGGCTTCGCCCGTATCCTCGACGGCAAGACGGTCGAGGTCAAGGGCGCGGACGGCGAGCTGCAGCGCATCCGCTGCGAGCACCTTCTGCTGGCCAGCGGCTCGGAACCGGTCGAACTGCCCTTCATGCCCTTCGGCGGCATGGTGGTTTCCTCGACCGAGGCCTTGTCGCCGGCCACGATTCCGACCCAGCTGGTGGTGGTCGGCGCCGGCTACATCGGCCTCGAACTCGGGACTGCCTACCGCAAGCTGGGCGCCGAAGTGACCGTCGTCGAAGCGGCCGAGCGCATCCTGCCGGCCTATGACGCCGAGCTCACCAAGCCGGTGGGCGCCGCCCTCAAGCGCCTCGGCATCGACCTGCGCCTCAATTCCAAGGTGCTCGGCCTGAATGCCGGCGGCAACGGCGTGCGGGTACAGGAAGCCAATGGCGAAGAAATCGTCCTGTCCGCCGACCGCGTCCTGGTGGCCGTCGGCCGCCGCCCGCGTTCCGGCGGCTGGGGCCTGGAGTCGCTGCGCCTGGACATGAACGGGCGCGCCGTCAAGATCGACGACCAGTGCCGCACCTCGATGCGCAACGTCTGGGCCATCGGCGACCTGGCCGGCGAACCGATGCTGGCGCACCGCGCGATGGCCCAAGGCGAGATGGTCGCCGAAATCATCTCCGGCAAGCGCCGCCACTTCACGCCGGCCGCGATGCCGGCGGTCTGCTTCACCGATCCGGAAGTGGTCGTGGTCGGCATGGTGCCGGGCGAGGCCGAAGCCGCCGGGATCGACGCCATCAGCGCCAACTTCCCGTTCGCCGCGAACGGCCGCGCGATGACGATCGAAGCCACGGACGGTCTTGTCCGCGTCGTGGCGCGCCGCGACAACCACCTGATCCTGGGCTGGCAAGCGGTCGGGCGCGGCGTGTCGGAACTGAGCACCGCCTTCAGCCACTCGATCGAACTGGGCGCGCGCCTGGAAGACGTGGGCGGCACCATCCACGCCCATCCGACGCTGGGCGAGGCGGTGCAGGAAGCGGCGCTACGCGCACTGGGGCATGCGCTGCACATCTGAACCAACGCATGGCAACAACGCACGAGGCCCGCGCAAGCGGGCCTTTTTCGTTGCGACAGTGCACAACAAACCCTGGGGTCACAACAAACCCTGGGGTCAGGTTGAGGTAGTCCGGTTTTCATGGACATCCAAATAGGGGACAATATGCCCCGGAAGGATTTTTACATGAAAAAGAAACAGCTGCCATCGAAGCGGGAGATCGTTCCCGCTACACCCT